>Ga0115562_1001533_pt1 | contig 16984 bp, 13 predicted proteins | sample COGITO_mtgs_1105_6_FD_87200 | JGI IMG/M metagenome (GOLD analysis project Ga0115562, IMG submission 87200) | Pelagic marine microbial communities from North Sea - COGITO_mtgs_110516 | ecosystem: Environmental > Aquatic > Marine > Epipelagic | place: Germany:Helgoland, sampling site Kabeltonne...
AATCGCGCTTCAAAGGCATTTCGGTCCTTGCGGCCCTCAGCGCCTTTGCCGTATGCGTAGCTGCCCCATTCCAGATAGGCTTCGGCGAAATCGGATTTGTCCGCCCATATCCGCTCGTCGATCAGTGCTTGCAGGCCTGCCCCATATGCGCCGGGTTTGGAGCCGAAGACGCGGGTTTTGTCTTCGCCAGATTTGGCGCGCGCCGCTGCGGGGTTAAGATCGTCGGGTTCGTCCATGTCCTGCACCGCGCGTGCGGCACTGTCCACCAATGCAATGAGTTGTGGAAAGGCATCGCGAAAGAAGCCGGAGATGCGCAAGGTGACATCGACGCGGGGTCGTCCGAGTACCGATTGCGGCAAGACCTCGAACCCTGTGACCCGTCGGTTGGCGCTGTCCCATGTCGGTTTCACACCCATTAGCGCCAAAGCCTGGGCGATATCATCTCCACCTGTGCGCATATTGGCGGTGCCCCACGCAGTGACCAGCATGCTGCGTGGCCAGTCGCCGTGGTCTTGCAGGTGTTTTTCGATCAGCAGGTTTGCCGATTTCCAACCCAAAGCCCAGGCTGTTGGGGTGGGAACTGCGCGGCTGTCGACCGAATAGAAGTTGCGGCCAGTGGGTAGCACATCCATGCGTCCACGTGTCGGCGCGCCGGACGGGCCCGGTGGGACAAATTGGCCGGAGAGTGCAGCCAGTAAAGCGGTTCCTTCGGCGTCACCGCAGGCTTGGATTGTTGGCAGTATGCGTGTTTCGATCTCTGCGAGCACTGCCGCGCTCATCGGTCCTTGCGGACCCTCTTCGCCAGTGATCATGCGCTGACATAAAGCTTCGAGTTTTTCGATTGTATCGCCGTTGGTGCGCCATGTCGTGCCATCAACTAGGGCGTCTGGTTTTTCGGGTGGTGGGCCAGCCATGTCACAATCAAGCGGATCGATAGTAATGCCCAGATCAGCCGCAAGTGACCGTAACAAAGATGCGTTGTGTTGTTTGCCATCGCCGCGTGGCACACGGGCCAAAGCAATCGCGAGATCGCGTTCCTGCTGTCCTGTGGGGGATTGGCCGAAGATATGCAGGCCATCGCGGATTTGTGCTTCCTTGAGTTCGCAAAGATAGGCGTCAAGTTTGCCCAGATCGCCATCTTGATCGCCTGTGAAGCCTGCATCTTTTGCAAGGCCTGTTACATCGGACAGTGACAGGATTTCGCGGCGCAGATGATCGATCCGGCGGGGGTCAACGCCTGCGGCTTCATAGTATTCGTCTACCAAGGCTTCGAGATCGCGCAGGGGTCCATAGCTTTCGGCACGTGTAAGCGGTGGCGTGAGGTGGTCGATGATGACCGCCGACGTCCGGCGTTTTGCTTGGGTCCCCTCTCCGGGGTCGTTCACGATAAAGGGGTAGATGTGCGGGGTGGGGCCAAAGACTGCTTCGGGCCAGCATGTTTCAGATAGCGCAACCGCCTTGCCCGGTAGCCATTCGAGATTGCCGTGTTTGCCCATATGCACAATAGCATCTGCGCCCCAATGATGCCGGAGCCAGAAATAGAAGGCCAGATAGTTGTGCGGCGGGACGAGGTCGGGCGAATGATAGGTGTCTGTAGGGTCGATGTTATAGCCGCGGGCAGGTTGTAGACCAACGACCACGTTGCCGAAACGGTGGATGCTCAGCGCGAAGCCCGTTTGTGCGGGTTCTGTTGGAGCCTCCGGCGGGAGTTTTTCTGGCAAGATGATAAACGGGTCGTCCTCTGGCTTACCCCAGCGACTGTTGATTTGTTCTTTGATGTCCCATGGGAGGCCGTCGAAGTATTGGTTGTACAGATCGAGGGTAAGGACTTCGCCGCCTTCTTTGTCCGCCCGGTCCGTCAGCCAGTTCGTTGGTCCGGCCATGATTTGCGCCATGAGTGCGGCGCTGTCGGCGGGTGGCGTCACATTGTGGCCTTCCGCCTTGAGCAGGTTCATCACGTGGACGGTTGCCGCAGGTGTGTCGAGACCGACACCGTTAGCGAGCCGCCCGTCTTTGTTTGGGTAGTTTGCGAGAATAAGTGCGGTCTTCTTCGTTCCGGTGGAGGTGCGCCGAAGGGAGGCCCAGTTTTTTGTCAGCTGTGTGACAAAGTCAATCCGGTCACCCCGGGCCTGATAGGTCGCAATCGGGCATTCGGTTGCTTCGTCGAAGAAGGCTTCGCCCTTAAAGCTGACTGCGCGCGAAAGGATGCGTCCATCCACCTCGGGGAGGGCCACATTCATGGCGATGTCGCGGGCGGTGAGGCCGTGGAGTCCCTCGGCCCATGTGGATTCCGCAGCACCAGAGAGGATGACTTGGAAGATGGGCGCGTCGTTGCGCAAGAGTGGGTTCTGCGGGCTGTCGTCGCCGTCATGCGGGCTACCGACTGCGAAAGCTGTGCAATTGAGTATGACGTCAGGCGGGGCTTTGTCGAAGATTTGCTGCAGAGTAGCTGTGCTGACAGGGTCCTTGAGGCTGGCCACGAAGATGGGCAGCGGGTTCAGTCCTGCGCGCGACAGGCTGCGGGTGAGCCGGTTGACGGGGTTGAGCCCACCGCCCTGAACGAGAGCGCGGTAGAAGATTATCGGCACGATGGGCGCGCCGGTGGTCCAGCCTGCTTGGGCGGCTGTGAGGTCTGCGATCCCTGCGCCAGGCCAGTAGACACCTGCACGTAGAAGGGGGGCGGGCGCTGTTGGTTTTTCGCCGCCGTCGAGCATGGCCATGGCATAGGCCAACAGGTTGGTGCTGTTTTCGGGCCCACCTTCGACAAGATAGGACCACAGCGTGTCGTAGTCTTCGCCACTGACCGTTGAGAGTTCGCGCAATTCGGGGTCAGGTTTGTCGTCGCCAGGCAGGGCCACGAAGGGGATGCCTGCTTCGCGCAGGCGTGCTGCATATTGGGTCAGCCCGTATTTCCAGTAGCCTGAGCCGCCAAGGATGCGCGCGATCACCAGCCGCGATTTGGTGGCGCAATCGTCCAAGTGCAGATCGACCGACATTGGATGAGTTAGGTGCATCATATTCGCCAAACGCAGTCTTGGCGGGTCGGTAATTTCTGATCGTGCGTCCGAGAGTGCGGCCAATTCGGTATCTGCTGCCGAGATGATAACAACGTCGGCGGGCGTTTGGCCCAGATCAACAGGTTCCGTTCCGTCAGAGATCGCACCGGGGGTGGCCGCTAGCAGGTGCATCGGCGCAATCCTCGTGGTAGAGAGCAGCGGAACAAGAGGTCACGACCATGGATTACAAGGCTGCAGGAGCACCGAAATTGGGCAAAAAAGCACCGAAACACCAAGAGCATAACGCCCATGGGAGCAGCAAAAAGCCCTTTGGCCAGCGCCCCAGCAAAGAAGAATTGCTTGCGCGGATGAAAGCGGCGGCTGAGGCAAAGAAGGCTGAGTAAGCTCACAGTAGCTTTTCCATGAAAAGCGAGCTCTTGGCTGTCACATAGTCGCCAAAAACACCGCATTCCGTGAACCCGTGCCGGGCATAAAGCCGATGCGCTGCGTGCAATACGTTGCCGGTTTCCAGCTTGAGTACGGACAGCCCTTCATCGCGGGCGGTGTCTTCGATTTGTCGCATAAGTGCTGCTGCCACGCCCTTGCCCCGTGCGGCCTCGGAGACGAACATCGATTTCACCTCGCCATATGTGTCTTTTACCATCAGCGCACCGGTGCCGAGAAGGTCCTCGCCTTCACGGGCCGCATAGAAATGAATGTGAGGGGCGACCAGATCGCCCACGTCGAGATAGAAATTATCTTCGGGCGGGAACAGACTTTGCATCAGGGCGTGGCTTTGCTTGAGCAAGGCCGTCGCTTGGGGGTGATGCGGATCTGTCCGTTCGACGATGATCATGTTTGCAATGCAGCCGTGATTGCCGCTTGATCGAGGCCGGCCTCACCGATCACAACCAGTCGGGTTTCGCGTGGGGCGTCTCCGAAAGGTTGATCAAAATAGGTGTCTACGCGGGGGCCGACAGCTTGCAGTGTTAGGCGCATTGGCTTGCCCCCAATTGCAACGAAACCCTTCAAGCGAAGAATGTTGTGGGCGCGAATGACATCAGCGACCTGTTCGGCAAAGGCATTGGCATCCGCGATCTCGCCACGGCTGACGATGAAGCTTTCGAATTCATCGTGGCCATGCTCATGTTCATGATCATGGTGATGCTCATCATCGTCGTCATCATGGTGGTGGTGATGGTGAATTTCATGGCGAGCGGCGAGGTCGTCTTCGGCGCCAATACCTTGGCCCAAAAGAACATCGACAGGGAGTGCGCCCATCTTGGCCTTTACGACTTGGACGCCATCGCGTGACGTGGACCTGAGTCTGGTTGTGAGCGCATCCGCTTCTACTGCGTCGAGCAGGTCAGTTTTGTTCACTACAATCATGTCAGCGCATGCGACTTGATCTTCGAACAGCTCTGACAGGGGTGTTTCATGATCAAGGTTTTCATCTTGCGCGCGCTGGGCATCGACTGCTGCGACGTTATGCGCAAACTGGCCGTCGTGGACGGCACGGCCATCCACAACGGTCACGACACCGTCAACCGTCACTTTGGTGGAAATGCCCGGCCAATTGAAAGCACGCACCAAGGGCTGTGGCAGGGCAAGACCAGACGTTTCGATCACGATGTGATCGGGTTTATCTTTACGCGCCAGCAGAGCTTCCATCGTTGGGATGAAATCATCGGCAACGGTACAGCAGATGCAGCCATTGGACAGCTCGACAATATCGTCTTCGGTGCAGACTTCATCGCCGCAGCCTTTCAGGATGTCGCCATCGACCCCAAGATCGCCAAATTCATTGATGATCAACGCAATCCGCTTGCCTTGTGCGTTTTGCAGCATGTGGCGGATGAGCGTTGTTTTGCCAGCGCCGAGAAAGCCAGTGACAACTGTTGCGGGGATCTTGGCGGGCATTGAGGTGTCCAATCAGGAAAAGATGTACGGGATGGTTTTCGCGTCAGGAAGGAGAAGTTTCAAGAGCCGTCTTGGCATAGTGATTGTTTGTGCTTTTGATTCCGGTCTTCGGTCTAGGTGAGAATCGACACTTATAAGGCTTACAGCGGCCATTATGATTGTCGTTTATGGGGTAAAGGAGCCCAAAACCGCAATATCTTGTGGATAAGATGGCGGAACATGGCACATGCAGCGTCCCAAGCGTTGACACGTTGTGCAACAGGGGGCGATGCTTTCTTACCTTGAGGAATCACACGGGCAATGAACCTTGCGCTTTAGCAAACTGCGACTGAACGGCTTTAAAAGCTTTGTCGACCCAACCGATCTGATCATCGCTGATGGTCTGACCGGCGTTGTGGGGCCGAATGGCTGTGGCAAGTCGAACTTGCTGGAAGCGTTGCGCTGGGTGATGGGCGAAAACCGCCCGACCGCCATGCGCGGTGGCGGCATGGAGGACGTGATCTTTGCGGGTGCCGCGACGCGGCCTGCCCGGAATTTTGCCGAGGTTTCCTTGGTCATCGACAATGCTGAACGCTTGGCACCTGCTGCGTTCAACGATGATGACAACCTTGAGATCATTCGCCGGATCACCCGCGATGCGGGGTCGGCATACAAGGTCGGTGCAAAGGATGTCCGGGCCCGCGATGTTCAGATGCTTTTCGCCGATGCCTCGACTGGGGCGCATTCGCCTGCATTGGTGCGGCAGGGCCAGATTTCCGAATTGATCAACGCCAAGCCCAAGTCGCGCCGGCGTATCTTGGAAGAGGCCGCAGGTATTTCCGGCCTTTATCAGCGCCGCCATGAGGCAGAGCTGAAACTGCGTGGGGCCGAGACGAACCTGACCCGCGTTGATGATGTGATCGAGCAATTGGCCGCACAACTGAGCCAGTTGGCGCGTCAGGCCAAGCAAGCAGCACGGTATCGCGAGATTGGTGACAAGCTGCGCCGCGCAGAGGGCATGTTGCTATTCCGCCGTTGGAAAGAGGCGGATGAGGCGCTTTTGGCTGCCTCTGACCAGTTGCGCGAACGCACGACTGCGGCTGCACAGGCAGAGAAAGCGGCCCGCGAAGCGGCAAAGGGACGAACTGTTGCAGAGGAAGCCTTGCCGCCGCTGCGCGAGGAAGAGGCGATTGCAGCGGCGGTTTTACAGCGTTTGCAGGTCCAGAGGGATACGCTGAAAGATCAGGAAGACCGCGCGCTAGAAATGATCGAAACGCTGCGCTCGCGGATCGAACAGTTAAGCCATGATATGGAGCGGGAAAACGGGCTGAACAAGGACGCGGGCGAAACGATTGACCGGCTTGAATGGGAAGCACGCGAGATTGGTAAGGCAGGTGAAGGTCATGATGCGCGTCTGGAAGAAGCGCAGGTCGCCGCGCGCGAGGCCGCAGGTGTGCTGCAACAACGTGAAGCTGATCTTTCACAACTGACGGAAGATGTGGCCAGACTGGCGGCACGACACCAGTCGGCACAGCGCCTGCTGGATGATAACCGCACAACGCTGTCAAAGAGTGAAGGTGAAGCAGAGCGCGCCAAATCTGCGATGGCAGAAGCTGCAGCGGCGTTAGCAAAAGCTGAGGCGGATTTCGCGGCTGCGGGGGAAGCCGAGAAAGCCGCGGTTGCGGCTGCCGAGGCCGCAGACAAGGCTTTGGTTGAGGCCGAGCGTGCCCGTGCCGATACGCAATCGCGCGAAAGCGATGCACGTGCTTTGCGATCTGAGGCGGAAGGCGAAGCGAATGCGTTGCGCGCCGAAGTAGGTGCTTTGGCCAAACTTGTGGAACGCGACACCGCTGAGGGCGGTCAGGTGCTTGATTTGCTCCGCGTTCAAGGTGGGTATGAAAAAGCACTGGGTGCTGCACTTGCCGATGATCTCCGTGCGCCTGCGATTGATGATAGTGCCAAATCCGGCTGGGCATTGTTGCCAAGTTATGCGTCGGCTCAAACGCTCCCTGAAGGCGTTTTGGCGCTGACCAACTTTGTTACGGTGCCAGAAGTGCTAGCGCGCCGGATGAGCCAAGTGGGGCTTGTTGATTCTGCCGATGGTCCGCGTTTGCAGGCTGATCTGAGACCTGGCCAGCGTTTGGTGTCGCTCGAGGGCGATCTATGGCGCTGGGATGGTTTCCGCGCGGGTGCTGAGGATGCACCTTCGGCTGCGGCTTTGCGTCTGCAGCAGTTGAATCGATTGACTGAGCTGAAGCGTGATCTGGAAGAGGCCTCGGCCACTGCCATGGGGGCTTCACAGGCGCATGAGACGCTGACGGAGATGCTCAAGGCGCAAACCGAGGCCGATCATGCGGCCCGTCAGGCACGCCGCGATGCCGACGGCGCCGTCGCTGATGCGAACCGTGCAGCCAGCCGCGCTGAGGCGGACCGCAATCTGTCTGAGGGTAAGCTGGAAAGCCTTGGACTGGCTGTGAAGCGCCATGAAGAAGATGCGCTGAATGCGCGTCGTGCTTTGGTAGCGGCAGAAAAAGCCGCCGAGGATTTGGGTGATCTTGATACGGCACGCGCCTCTGTTGAAGATGTCAAAATGACTGTGGAAGCGGCACGGATAACGATGATGTCGCGCCGGTCATCCCATGACGAAGTGCGTCGCGAAGGCGAGATGCGGTTGAAGCGCAGTCAAGAGATCACAAAGGAAATCAGCGGCTGGAAGCACCGCCTTGAGACGGCGAACAGACGGACGGCTGAATTGGCCGAGCGTAAGGCAGAATCTGAGGCGGCTTTAACAGAGGCCACGGCGGCACCAGAAGAGATTGCCGCGAAGCGGGCGGAATTGGCTGATGCGATTGACGAGGCTGAAGTGCGGCGCAAGGCCTCTGCTGATAAGCTCGCTGAGGCGGACAGCTTGTTGCGCGAAGCGGGCCATCAGGAACGCGAAGCAGAGCGCCAGGCGTCGGAAGCCCGCGAGGCACGCGCGCGCTCTGAGGCGCGGTCAGATGCGGCGAAGGAAACTGTTGCCTATGCTGCTGAGCGGATTATGGAAGCGCAGGAAGTCACGCCTGAAAAGCTGCTGGTGACCTTGGAAACTGACGTTGACCAGATGCCCGCCTCAGAGGTGGTTGAGGGCCAAGTCAATGCGCTCAAGCGCCAGCGGGACAGCTTGGGTGCCGTCAATTTACGCGCCGAAGAAGACGCCAAGGAAGTCCAGGTTGAGCATGATGGGTTGGTGTCTGAAAAGGCAGATCTAGAGGCGGCGATCGCTGCGTTGCGCGCGGGTATTGCGAGCCTGAACAAAGAGGGCCGCGAGCGCCTTTTGACAGCCTTTGAACAGGTGAACGAGAACTTCGGTCTGTTGTTCAGCCACCTCTTCGGTGGGGGCGAGGCCAAGCTTGTGCTGGTTGAATCTGATGATCCGCTGGAGGCTGGTCTTGAGATCATGTGTCAGCCGCCGGGCAAGAAGCTAAGTACACTATCGCTTCTGTCAGGTGGTGAACAAACGCTGACGGCGCTGGCGCTGATCTTTGCGGTTTTCTTGGCCAATCCGGCCCCAATTTGTGTGCTGGATGAGGTTGATGCGCCGCTTGATGATGCCAACGTGACAAGGTTTTGTGACCTTTTGGACGAAATGACCCGCCGCACCGAGACCCGGTTCCTGATCATCACACACCATGCTGTCACCATGAGCCGGATGGACCGCCTGTTTGGTGTGACTATGGGCGAACAAGGTGTATCGCAGTTGGTGTCCGTGGATCTGAAGCGTGCGGCAGCGATGGTGGCCTAGGTCAGTTGCCTCCGGCGGGGATATTTATGGGCCAATAATAACATGGGGTGTGTGAGAGAACTGCCGAACGTGCATGAGAGCGTCCATGATATTAGAGCCGGTTCAAGAGGTCCGTTGTTGGCCATGCATCCGCGGGAAGCCCTAGTCTGGTTTGTTCGGCCTGAACCGCTGCGCGCGTCATGGCCCCCAAAATCCCATCAATGCCGCCCACGTCATGGCCGCGCTGCGTGAGCTTTTGTTGCAGTTGCTGCATTTGTGCGCCGCTCAGGGCGGGTGTGGGATTGCCTGCATCATAGACCGCCGCCCCGCCAAGCCGTGTTGCGAAATAGGCGGCCGTTGTCACATAGACAAAGCTCTTGTTCCAATCGAAATACACTTCGAAGTTGGGGTAGGCCAGAAAGGCGGGCCCATTGCGCCCCATCGGCAAAAGGATGGAGGCCTGCAAATTTGCGGACCCCAGCGCACCCTCACGGGCACGGACCCCGCGCGCGGCCCAATCGCGTACGCTTGATTTGTGGTTCAGCCCCGTGGTGGACCAATCAAGATTTTCTGGAACAACGATTTCTTGCAACCAAGGCTCGTTCGCGCGCCAGCCTAGAGATGACAGGACATTCGCCCCAGTCATCAACGCGTCTGGCGAAGAGCCTTTCAGATCCACAACGCCGTCACCGTCCCCATCCATGCCTTGGCGCACGATCTCGCGTGGCAGCTTTTGCAACTGTCCAATTTCGCCAGCCCATGCCCCTGTGGTCGTGGCTGGGTTCATGCCACCTTGCCGGTAAAGTTCGATTGCTGCGATGAGTTGTGGGCGAAATAGCTCTGGTCGCCGGCAGTCATGCGCCAGCGTCAGCAGTGCGTTGCGCGTGTTAAAGTTGCCTTGCACCTGTCCGTAGTCGGTCTCGAAGGCCCAGAACGCCAAGAGTACACCACGCGGGATTCCGAACCGCGCTTCGATCGTATCGAAAGTGCTGTCGAAACGTTGTCCGTTGGCCCGCCCGTTATCGATCCGGTTTTGACTGATCAATGCGCGCGAAAAACTGATGAAGTCGCGTTGAAACACGCCTTGCGACCGATCCGCGCTGATGACGGATTGGTCAATCTGCGCCCCTTGAAAAAAGGCATCGATCGTTTCCGCGGGGATGCCATCGGCGCGGGCTTCGGCCTTGACCCCTTCAATGAATGCACCGACCGGCCCGCCACAGGTCTGCGCCGTCGCGGTGCTGGCCAGAAAGGAAAGGGCGAGGGCTGCTATGCGCATGGTGGTCTCCGGATTGCTCGTTTGCGCGGACCGTATCAGGGACGCGGTGCAGTGCAAGTCTGGCGCAATAAGAGTGGCGAATTTCGCCGATCAGATCAGATGCGAGCCAATCGCGCCAGCAAGGGCCATTCCAAGGCAGAGCGCCCAAGTTTTCCAAAGCACCACAACGGCGCGGTCGATATCGTCGGAACCGAGCGTCCGCTCACCATCACCGTTGACGAAAGGAAATTGGCGAAGCTCCCCGTCATAGCTCCGCGGCCCGCTGAGTGCGATATCAAGGCCATGCGCCATTGCGGCCTCTGGCCATCCAGCATTTGGAGAGCGATGCAAAGGAGCCTCGACAAATATCGGATTGGGGTGCGCACGGGATGTAACAATCCAGATTAACAATGCGGTCAGTCGCGCCGGGATCAGATTGAGCAGGTCATCAAGTTTCGCTGCGGCCCAACCGAAGGCTGCGTATTTCGGCGTTTGATAGCCGATCATACTGTCAGCTGTATTGGTGATTTTATAGATCAACAATCCCGGCAACCCGCCGACACCAAACCAAAAGAGCGGTGCAATGACCCCATCCGACAGGTTTTCCGCAGCACTTTCGATCGCCGAACGCGCTACAGCGGAGGTGTCCATCGCCTTAGTGTCCCGTCCGACAATCATCGCTACACTGCGCCGTCCATCGCCCAAAGACAGACGCAGGGCATCGCCCACAGCCTGCACGTGTTCTACCAGCGATTTTTGTGCCAATAGGATCGCCAGAACCACCACATCAAGAATGTAACCGGGCACAAGTTGGATAGCCCAACCCAACCCAGCTGCCCCTATGCAAAGCCCGGTTATTGTCAGCGCGCCCATTAATTGTTTGCGCGTCCCTGCGTTCAAACGTTCGTCGCACCACGCGATGAGGCGGCCCATCAGCACTGCGGGATGTGGGATGCGGGACCACAGCCAGCGCGGTTCACCAAAAAGCGCGTCGAGCAACATGCCAAAAAAAAGCGTCAAAACGCGGCCTCCAGTTGTGCCCAGCGTTCAGGCGCAGGCAGGCCCAATCGTAGCCAATCAGGGGCATACGGAAAGACCCGCGACCAGACATAATGTTTGGCAAGCCGGTCCTGTGCGGCCTTAGCGTCTTCGACTTTGTAAAGCCGGAAGAGCGTAGTGCCACCCACAAGCTCTGCGCCATTTTTTGTCAGCAATGCATCCAATCGGGCGGTGTCACGGTCCAATCGCTGGCGCGTTTCATCGGCCCATGCAGGGTCGGCCAAAGCTTCGGCGCCGATGGCCAACGCGGGGCCTGAGATTTGCCATGGGCCCAAAAGATCGGTCAGTTTCGTTATGATCGCTGGGTCACCGATGGCAAATCCAAGGCGCAAGCCGGCAAGCCCCCAAAATTTACCAAAGCTTTTCAGCACAACTGTTCCGGGGCGGCTAGCCAGATGGATCAATGATTGATCAGGCGCGATGTCGCAGAAGCTTTCGTCTATCACCGTGTAGGCCGCTTCAAAATCACTGACCTTCCAGATGTGACCATCTGGATTGTTGGGGTGGACAGCGACCAGCGCGTGGCTTGGGTCTTGACCCAAGCGCCACCCGGACGCTGCAAAAGCTGCCCCATGTTCATTATATGTCGGGCCCGGAATGCAGACTTCGCCTCGTGGGATCACCCGCGGCAAGGCTGCGATAATCGCGGATGCGCCAGTAGCACCGATGATAGCAGCCTCATCAGGGACGTTCCAAAGCCTGCGCGCAAGCGCATAGAGCCGTTCAAACGCAGCCTCGTCCGGCAATGCGGTCCACGCATCTTTGGGGAGTGTCGGCATTGGATAAGGTGCCGGATTGATGCCGGTCGATAAATCAAGCCATTCGCCACGCGAACCGCCATATTTGGCGATTGCGGCATCAAGGCCACCTCCGTGGTCGCGTTTTTCGGTCATTCGTCTTGCGGCAATGGCGGATGACGTGTGACGAAATGGCCCTTCACCGCTTGTGGCCATTCTCTGTAGGGGACCTGGCCCGTGTCAGAGCCTGCATGGGCCATCGCATAGGCCACAATGCCGCTTGCGGCTTCGGTTGTAGGTTCAAACTCACCCAAGGTGTAGTTCAGTTTGCCGGCCCCTTGAATTGCTACATTGCACGCTTTCTTGCACCCCATCAGGCAAGACACACGCCGCGTTTTGACTGCACTCAGGCCGGTTGCTGCTGCCTCGATCAGTGTTGCTAAGGCCTCGCCATCGGTTTGGGACATATCGCCGGCGTCCCACCCTTCCTGCTTGCAAGTATCGCAAATTGTAATCCAGGTCGTCATGCTGCTTTGCCTCTTTTTCGCTCGCGCTGTTCAAGCGGATTCTTGCCCCTATTACAAGACCGTCGGCGAAAACCTGTCCTTTGGTACAGAGGGCATTTCACTGTTAACACTTCGTTAACACATTGAGCACAGGAGTCGTCTCACCGGCTTAAAAGCTAATTATTGCAGGGATCAAATGATGCCGAAAGGGTGGGGAAACATGCGGGCCTTGATTGTTCAACGAAACAGAGACTTGGGCCGCCTTTGGCAGCGCCATCTAGAGCGGCTTGACGTAGAAGTGATGCTCGTTCCAACTGCGGAAAGGGCACTGCAGGTCATTCAGTCTCATCTCTTCGACGTGATCGTTCTGGATCTTGTGCTGTCGGAAGGCAGCGCATTGGCGGTGGCTGATCTTGTACAATTCCGGCAGCCAGACGCCAATGTTGTCTTTGTCACCGACACGACTTTCTTTTCAGACGGATCAATCTTCAATCATGCCGCTAATGCGCGGGCCCTAGTGAAAACCGCGACACCGCCTGACGACCTTGCCGCGATTGTGCATCACTATGGTTTCAAAGACCCCGCCCATGAGGCGCATCATAATCAAGTTCTGGATTGATCGGGATAATCCGGTGCGGATTAATTGTTTCATGGCTGTAATGATAGTGGCGCACAATGTGGTGCATGTTCACGGTCGCAGCGATGCCTGGGATCTGATACAGCTCCCGCATATAGCCTGACAGGTTTGGATAGTCCGCAATTCGTTTCCGGTTACATTTGAAGTGCAAGTGATAGACCGGATCAAAGCGCACCAATGTCGTCCAAAGCCGCCAGTCAGCCTCGGTGAGCTGATCACCCATTAGATAACGGTTATCGCTAAGGCGCTCTTCGAGCCAGTCCAAGGTGTCAAACAACGGATGTACCGCTTTGTCATAAGCTTCTTGCGAAGTGGCGAACCCGGATTTGTAAACGCCATTGTTCAGGGTGTCATAGATCCGGTCATTTACTGGCGCTATGGCATCCCTAAGCTCTTCCGGCCAATAGTCATCTGTGTTGCCTGTGACCTGATCAAAGGCCGAATTGAACATGCGAATGATCTCGGAGCTTTCGTTTGAAACGATTGTTCCACGTTCTTTGTCCCACAGAATGGGTACCGTCACGCGGCCATTCATGTTGGGCAAAGCCTTGGTGTAGATGTCTCTTGCGAAGGCAGAACCAAACAGCGTGTCGCCAGTCGCGCCGTGCTCATCTGTCTCGAAGGTCCATCCATCGGTCAACATGTCCGGGTGAACCGCTGAAATTGTGATAAGATCAGTCAGGTCTTTCAGTTGCCGAAAGACCAGCGCGCGGTGCGCCCAGGGACAGGCATAGGAAACGTAAAGGTGATAGCGTCCACTTTCGGCTTTGAACCCGCCCTCGCCGGTAGGTCCAGCAGAACCATCCGCTGTGATCCAGTTGCGAAACTGCGCGTCCTTGCGCACGAATGCGCCGCCCGACTTTTTCGTGTCGTACCAAACGTCATGCCAAACACCGTCTACCAACTGGCCCATTTCAAGAATCCTTCCATTGCGTTGCGCATGAAGTAGCGCCTTTGCTTTTGTGAACAAACTGCCGAAAGGGCGCACCTTGCGTGCGTTTGTGCACAGAGCCTTATCCGATGCTGTTTTGCCGCCCCTTGGCACCTATGGGTCGCTTAAGCGTTTGCCCTGCCGCGACCTGCAGACTATACGTCGCTTCGACGAAGCCAATTGATGGCCAGAGAGGTTGGAGACGGCGTAGTTGACCCAAAAAGGGGACTGTGCATCTCGTCGTCAAGACCCGGTAAACGGGCTCTCTGGCAGTGGATTAAAAGGGAGAACGGCCATGCGGGGGCTGCTGATATTTATGCTGACTTTGACCGGATCAACGGCGATGGCCCACCCCGGCCACTGGGCTGATGTGGCAGGTCATGATCACTGGATTGCGGGTGCCGCGATTGGTCTTGCAGGCATTGCGGCCGTTTGGGGTATTCTGAAGGGCAAGAAAAACAAGGAAGCTGCTGCGGAATCCGAGGAAGATCTGGAAGAGGAAACAGCATGAAAACCGGTGTCATGATCTGCGGTCACGGATCGCGCAGCCAGTCTGCGGTTGATGAGTTTGCAACCTTGGCCGACAAGCTGCCTGCCTATCTGCCCGATGACTGGATGACGGATTATGGCTATCTTGAATTCGCAAACCCGGTGATCCGCGATGGTCTGGACAAGCTGCGCGAAGCAGGCTGCGAACGCATCTTGGCAGTGCCGGGAATGCTGTTTGCAGCGATGCATGCGAAAAATGATATCCCCACCGTTCTGAACACGTATGCCGCCAAACACGACATCAAGGTGCAATATGGCCGTGAACTCGGTGTCGATCCAAAAATGATCGCCGCCGCTGCCGGCCGTATTCAGGCTGCTGTTGATCAAGCAAATGCTGAACATGGCGATATGCCCCTGACCGAGACATGCCTTGTCGTGATCGGGCGCGGGGCCTCTGACCCCGACGCCAACGGCAACGTCGCAAAAATCGCGCGTATGCTGCAAGAGGGCATGGGCTTTGGCTGGTGCGAAGTCGGCTATTCTGGTGTGACATTTCCACTGGTGGAACCTTGCCTACAACATGTGGCGCGCCTTCCTTATAAACGCGTCATCGTCTTCCCATACTTCTTGTTTTCGGGGATTCTGATCGACCGTATCTATGGGTTCACCGATCAAGTCGCTGCCGAGCACACAAACATCCAATTCGTCAAAGCCGGCTATCTGGGTGATCACCCCAAGGTGCTCGAGACCTTTGCCGAGCGGATTATGGAACAGGTCAGCGACACGCCGCCACCGAACTGTGGCATTTGTGGCTATCGCAGTCAGGTTCTGGCATTGGAAGACGGCAAGCACCATCACATCAGCGCCGAAGACCGCAGCCATCCTGCCTTTGGGGCGGTGCCGCCACCAACATGTGTCTTGTGCAAATACCGCACAGCCGTTCTAGGGTTCGAGGGTGAAGTGGGCGCAGTTCAGGAAAGCCACCACCACCACGTTGAAGGGCAGGGTGCCAACGCACCTGGCTCTAACGTCGCGGACTGCGCGCTTTGTGATACCTTCTGCACTGGCATGTGCCGTCTTTCGGTGGCGGACCATCATCATCACGACCATGATCATAACCATCATCACCATGACCATGACCATGACCATGATCACCACCACGCGCCGTATCCCCACGCCAAACATCCGCATGGACCCGAAAGCGCACGTAAGACCAAAACCAGCTAATCATCTTGCCCAAGAAGCTCCCGCCGCAAGCTTCGGCGGTTGCCACCCTAGACAAAGGCCTACCTGTGCGCCCTTACGAAACGAACCCTCAAGCGATCTATGCACAAAGCTTTGCGACTGTGCGGGCCGAAGCACGGCTTGAACGGTTTGCGCCTGCAATGCATCCGCTGTTCACGCGGCTAATCCATGCGTGCGGGATGGTTGAGATTGCAGATCGGCTGGCGTTCTCGGACGGGATTGCTGAAGCGGGGCATGCAGCGCTTAAAGCAGGTGCGCCGATCTTGTGCGATTGCGAGATGGTCGGCGCCGGGATCATCCGTCGCTATTTGCCTGCTGAAAACGACGTCATTGTCACGCTCAACAATCCCACCATCCCGGAACATGCCCAGAGGATAGGCAACACCCGTTCTGCCGCCGCCGTAGAGCTTTGGCGTGACCATATCGAAGGGGCCGTTGTGGCCGTGGGCAACGCGCCGACTGCACTCTTCCATCTGCTTGAATTGCTGGATCAAGGGTGGCCCAAGCCTGCCGCCATACTCGGCTTTCCGGTCGGGTTCGTTGGGGCCGCCGAAAGCAAAGCAGAGCTGGCCGCTAATCCGCGGGGTTGCGATTTTGTCGCCTTGCGCGGCCGGCGTGGCGGGTCTGCGATGGCGTCGGCGGCGGTGAATGCTTTGGCTGCGGGGTTGCCAGAGGATGGCTGAGCCGTGGCTGCATATTGTGGGGATTGGCGAAGACGGGATGGACGGTCTGGTGTCTGCGACGCGTGCGGTCGTGGAAGCTGCAGAAATCATCATTGGAGGCGAGCGTCATCATACGCTGACCCAAGAGATCACGGCAGAGCGACTCGCTTGGCCGCATCCGTTTGATGCCCTGATCTCGACGATTGAAGAGTTGCGCGGCAAACGCGTCGTGATCCTGGCGACGGGTGACCCGTTGTGGTTTTCGATTGGGGCACGCATCGGACGCGCGATCGACCCGCAAGAGATCGTCTATCATCCGCAGCTTTCTGCGTTCCAGCTTGCCGCGGCGCGAATGGGCTGGTCTTTGCCGGATGTCGAAACGCTGACGGTGCATGGCCGCCCGGTTGAGCAGATGATCGCGTTTATTCAGCCTGATGCGCAGCTTTTGGTGCTCACCACTGGAGCAGAAACGCCAAGCCAAATCGCGGAGTTTCTGTCTGCGCGCGGGTTCGGTAAATCAAAGATGACTGTTCTGGCCGCAATGGGTGGCAAGGATGAAGCACGGTTTGAAGGACTGGCCGAAAGCTGGGACCACGCCGTGCCTGCTTTCAATACACTTGCAGTTCATTGCGTTGCAGCTCCTGACGCGGCTTTGCTGCCGCGGGTGCCGGGCTTGGCGGACGATTTGTTCCAGTCCGACGGCACAATGACCAAGCAAGAAGTGCGCGCGGCAACTGTTGCCAAATTGATGCCGATGCGCGGGGCGCTGTTGTGGGATATAGGCTGCGGCTGCGGATCGGTA
>Ga0115562_1001535_pt1 | contig 16969 bp, 11 predicted proteins | sample COGITO_mtgs_1105_6_FD_87200 | JGI IMG/M metagenome (GOLD analysis project Ga0115562, IMG submission 87200) | Pelagic marine microbial communities from North Sea - COGITO_mtgs_110516 | ecosystem: Environmental > Aquatic > Marine > Epipelagic | place: Germany:Helgoland, sampling site Kabeltonne...
ATCCTGCCAGCGATTCTCAGGATGCAACGCAACGATCTGCGCCATAAACCAATCAAGGGAGAGAAACTCGCCAAGCTTAAAGTAGAGCTTAGCCACCTGCTGAACAGGCTTATCCAACTGTAGCGCCGTATCCACCACACCCAGACTAATAAACATACTGTCAGATGCCGCAAGTCGCGCCGCCAGCTGGTCAGCCACGCCCAGTTCAGTGATATTGTTTTTCTCAGCACTCCACAGATTGATCCATTCAATCTCATGCAACTCCGGAAGCTGCTCCAACACCGACGCGATAGGCCCAGTGAACTGTTCAATAATCTCTGAACAATTCAAACTATGACGCCGATTGCGCAGCAACCATCGCGTTGTACGACGGGTCAGACGAATCAAAATGTGCAACAGATCCAACTGCACCGCTGCCGGTAAATCGCTCTCTTCAATATCCTGCCACAACTCATGCAAATCAAGAATACTCATAGCAATGCTATAAGCCCGAATTACATCCCCTGCCGAAGCACCGGTGGATTCCATCTGCCGAAAGAAGAAACTAAAGCCCACCCGATCGACCATATCATTGGCCAACTGAGTGGCAACTATTTCCTGCCGCAGCTGATGGTTAGCCACCTCATCCGGGTAGCGTTCAACCAGCGCCGGCGGGAAAGCCCGATCCACTGAAGCAGCCAAAAAAGGCTCAGATAATAGATCCGCAGCCACCAGCGCTTCTTTAAGCATCACCTTCGAATAACAGACCAATACCGCCAGTTCCGGACGAGTCCAACTCGGCTTGTGACGGTTAATACGCTCACTGAGCTGATCATCCGTGGGCAAAAACTCCAACTCTCGATCGAGCTTACCGCTGCTCTCAAGCCATGTCATAAAACGCTGATACTCAGCATGCTGCTGATCACTACGATGCTGGGCCAAACTAATCGCCTGGGTCTGACAAACATTATTGTGCAGCACCAATTCAGAGACACTGTCGGTCATGGACTCAAGAAACTGATTGCGCTCATCAATCTGCAACTGCCCCGTCAGCACCAACTGATTGAGCAATATTTTGATATTAACCTCGTGATCTGAACAGTCGACACCGGCCGCATTATCAATAAAGTCGGTATTACAAAGCCCGCCTTTCAGACAGAACTCAATGCGTCCGCGCTGGGTCATACCCAGATTACCGCCCTCACCAAAGACCTTACAGCGCAGCTCACGACCATCCACCCGCAGCACATCATTGGCGCGATCACCAACTTCCGCATTGTTCTCAGAAGAGGCCTTCACATAGGTGCCAATACCGCCATTCCAGATCAAATCCACTGGCGACTTTAGGATCGCATTGATCAATTCGGTTGGCGTCAACTCATCAGAGTCAATGGCAAAACGCTGTTTGATCTGCGGGGTAAGCGTCAATGACTTTGAGGAGCGAGAATAAATGGCACTGCCCTCAGACATCAACGAGCGATCAAAGTCATCCCAGGTACTGCGCGGCGTATCAAAAAGCCGCTGGCGCTCGACAAACGTGCTGGCAGCATCGGGGTTCGGATCGACAAAAATATGCAGATGATTAAACGCTGACACCAGCTGAATATGCTCAGATAAAAGCATGCCATTGCCAAACACATCGCCGCCCATATCGCCGACACCCACCACCGTAAAGTCCTGCTGCTGTATGTCGACGCCAATCTCGCGGAAGTGCCGCTGCACTGCCACCCAGGCACCGCGAGCGGTAATACCCATGGCCTTGTGGTCATAACCATTGCCGCCACCGGAAGCAAAGGCATCACCGAGCCAGAAGTTATTCCCGTAAGAAATTTCATTGGCAATATCCGAGAAGGTCGCCGTACCCTTGTCCGCAGCCACTACCAAATAGGGATCGTCACCGTCCCGGCGCACCACATCCACTGGCGGCACAATTTCGCCATCAATTATATTGTCGGTAATATCCAGCAGAGCCTGTATATACAACATATAGCTGGCGATACCCTCTTGCAGCCAGGCATCGCGACCGGCAGCCATGGACGCCTGTTTTGCGACGAATCCGCCCTTGGCACCGGTGGGCACAATCACCGCGTTCTTAACCTGCTGAGCTTTTACCAGGCCCAAGACTTCAGTGCGGTAATCCTCCAGACGATCAGACCAGCGCAGACCACCCCGAGCAACTTTGCCTCCGCGCAGATGCACACCTTCAACTCGCGGCGAGTAGACAAAAATCTCAAACTCAGGCCGCGGCTTGGGTGCCAAGGATATTTTCCCCGACTCCAGTTTTACCGAGATATAAGTTTTAAAACTGCCATCTTCAATGGTTTGGAAGAAGTTGGTGCGCAGGGTTGCCTGAATCACTTCCAGGTAACTGCGAATAACATTGTCTTCACTGATATTGTCGACCTGATCCAGTGCCGCAAGAATTTTTGCCACCAGTCCCTGAACCCGCTCGCCGCGGGTTTCACCCGCATAGCGGGGGTCAAAATAGCTTTTAAACAGCGCCACCAGATTGCGCGTGATATCCAGGTAACGGGACAGGGTATCGGCAATAAATAGCTGGCTATAAGAAATGCCAAGCTGCTTTAAATAGCGGGCATAGAGCCGCAACATGGCCACTGCACGCCAATCGAGGCGCGCGCCAATCACTAGGCGATTAAAGCTATCATTCTCAGCGTCGCCTTTCCAAACCCTGCTCAGAGCCTCTTTAAAACTGCCCTGCACCGCTTCGACATCGACATCCACATCCAGAGAAAAGGACAGTTGAAATTCTTGCAGCCAGATCTCCCCATCGGCATCAGGGCGAATCAGATAGGGGTGCTCCATCACCACGCGAAAGCCCAGATTCTCCAGCATCGGAATCATATCCGAGAGTTCTAGGGGCTGATCCCGGTGAAACAGCTTGAGCTGTAAATGATTGTTCTCCGCAGCCTGCTGATGTTGCAGGGCAATGGCCAGATCAGCGCTGCCCTCAAGAGCATCGAACAGCTCGATATGCCCCAGAGCCTGAAGCGGCGTATAGAGTTCCCGATAAGCACCGGGAAAGGCCCGTTGAAAACGTCGCGCCAGAGTAGCACCCTGATTGTCACCAGCCTGTTCAATGGCCAGGGCAGCAAATTCATCACACCAGTCTCGGGTCACCTGACGGACTATATCTTCCAGATCAGTACTCTGGACAGTTAGGTACTGTTTATTGCGCACCTGATAGACCAGATAGATTCGCACCAGCACCGACTCGGGCAAAAACTGCGTGGTAAATTCACTCTCCAGCGCATCCAAGCGATCGCCAATGCTATGTTGAATTTTCATTCGCGCTTGGGTGCTAAAGGACTCACGAGGCAAATAGACAATGCAGCTAACAAATTTATCAAAAGGATCCGGGTGGATAAACGCCTTGATCACCCGGCGCTCATAGATCTGCCAGATACTAATGGCGGTCTCTGCCAACCTCTCGCGGCTGACATAGAACAACTCATCCCGAGGGTGAAAGTCGAGAATCGTCATCAGCGCCTTGCCGTCATGACTGCTGGCTTTAAAGCCCGAGTTCTCCATCACCCAGTTGACCTTATTGCGCAGCAAGGGGATCCGCCGCGGGCTGTAAGAGTAAAACTGCGAGGTGTAGAGACCCATAAAGCGCACTTCACCACAGGGCTCACCGGCACTATTAAAACGCTTAATCACCACATAGTCGGAGTAGACATCGCGGTGTACCCTTGAGCGCTGTGAGGATTTGGTAATGGCCAGCAGCTCATCGCTTTCATAGAGTGCGCGGACACCGGGACTCAGCTCTTCAACCCAGCCTTGGCGGCGGTCACCGCTGTATTTTTTCAATAGGCCACAGCGACTATCGGCGGCCTCACTGAGATAAAATTTATCATTATCGACTTTTAGGTCGAACTCCACGCAGCCAGTGAAGGTGAAGTAGCCACTGTGGATCCAGCGTAAAAACTCCAGAGACTCCTTAAGCTTCTCAACCTCTGGCGCATTGCTCTTTAACTCCTCTATAAGCGTTTCAACGCGCTGGCGCATGGGGTCAAACTCACCCACCACCACTTCAACATCGTCCAGCACATCTAAAAGTTCACGACGCAAATCCGCCAGCTCTGACGCCACATGCAGATCCACCTCAATGGTGATCAGGGCCTCGCGCTCAGCGCCTTCGACAAAATCAGTATAAATACAGTCGATTACGCCGCCAGCATTGCGCAGCACCCATACTGGGTTACTCTGTAGGGTAAAAATATTTAGGCCACGTCGATTGAGCACGATACGCAGCGAGTCAACCAGAAATGGCATATCCCGCTGGTTGATATAGATCGTTGTATGGACGCTAGACCAGCCATCCAGCTCTGGCTCTGGGTTAAACACCCGCACTCGAGCGCGACTTTCGCCTGCCGTCATAGGGATTGCCTCGCCACTAAAGCGGCGCAGACCCCAGAGGTTCCAAAAAATTTCCTCAGGGGGCCGGGCTAAATAGTCGGCATCCGGATAGAAATGCATGGCATTGGCAATAAAATTATCAAACTGCTCAGCTTGGGATTGAGTCAGTTGGTTGACAGCGATTTTGCTTAGAGAGGCAATTAGCTCAGCGCGGTGGCGATTATTTTTGGCATCCATGGTCGGGTTTCTAAACCTTTTTTAGTTTTGTCAGTCTACAATCTTTTCTATCCGCTTTATTAAATCCAAAAACAGAGAGAATGCTATTCATTATTGGATAGATATAACACACTTAGCAGATATAAAAAAGGTCGTTTTTGTGTTGCAATAATAGCCACTAAAATCAATCATCGCGCGTTTATTCACAACTATCATTAGGGGTTAGTTTTGCATCAGAAAATTCATCTACTCAAAGATTGGCTCAACACACAGATCGTCGGCCAAGAACAGCTTGTTGAACGATTGATTATTGCCCTATTGGCAGATGGACACTTACTGGTTGAAGGCGCGCCAGGCCTGGCTAAGACCAAGGCGATCAAGACACTCTCCGAGGGTATTGAGGGAGATTTCCAGCGCGTGCAGTTCACCCCAGATCTACTGCCAGCGGACATTACCGGCAGTGATATCTATCGCCCGGAACAGGGCAACTTTGAATTTCAAGCAGGCCCGCTGTTTCACAACTTGGTCTTGGCCGATGAAATTAATCGCGCCCCAGCCAAGGTGCAGTCGGCATTGCTCGAGGCCATGGCCGAGCGTCAGGTCTCAGTGGGTGGCACCACCTACCCTTTACCTGAAATGTTTATGGTGATGGCGACCCAGAACCCCATCGAACAAGAAGGCACCTATCCGTTGCCAGAAGCACAGATGGACCGCTTTTTAATGCATATTATGGTCGACTACCCGGCGCCCAAAACCGAGCGCCTGATTCTCGAACTGTCCCGTCGAGAAGCCCTTAAAGAAGCGCCCCAGCCAGTGGCGTTGCTGACTCAGGAAACATTGTTTGCCGCACGCAAAGAAGCCCTTGCCGTGCATATGGCGGAACCGGTTGAGGAGTATCTGGTGCAACTTATTCTCGCCACCCGTGACGTCAAACTCTACGGCGGCGACCTCGCCAAATGGCTAGATTACGGCGCCAGCCCCCGCGCCACCATCGCACTGGATCGCTGTAGTCGCGCACTGGCTTGGCTTCAGGGCCGTGACTTTGTCACCCCAGATGATATTCGCGCCGTGGCCCACGATGTTTTACGCCACCGTTTAATTCTCAGCTTTGAAGCCGAGGCCAGTGGCATAACCGCCAACCAGGTGATCGATACATTACTGGAATCTGTTGCCTCAGCCTAATGAATCAACCCCCAGAACAGGACAGTCATCCCGCCATCGCCAGCCTCAGTGAGATGGTGCGCCTGCGCTATGCCGCCCGAGAATTGACCGGCTTTCCCCAGGTTCAGGCACGGCAGATGATGGCTGGCGGACACCGCTCAAGCTTTCGCGGCCGCGGTATGGACTTCGATGAAGTGCGTATCTATCAACCCGGCGACGATGTGCGCACCATCGACTGGCGAGTGACCGCCAAAACCCAGGTGCCCCACACTAAAATTTTTCGCGAAGAGCGTGAGCGACCAGTGCTGGTGGTTTGCGATCTGCGCGGGCCGATGTTCTTTGGCAGCCAGCGTTTAAAATCCGTGGTCGCCTGTGAAATTTCCGCCGCCCTGGCCTGGGCCGGACTCAGTGCCAACGATAGGGTCGGCGGTCTGGTATTTGGTGCCCAGCAGCAGGCCGAGGTGAAATCTCGCCGCAGCCACCATGCCGTGCTGCAATATATCCATCAGCTGCAAGACTTTAGTCAGCAGCTGCTTGAGCCAGCTGCGGACCAATTTAGTCTGGCCGATATACTTGAAGAGGCCCGGCGTTTTGCCCTCCCCGGCACCACGGTATTTATTGTCAGCGACTTCCATGATTTTGATGAGGCCTGCGAGCACCAGCTATTTGAATTGGCCCGCCACAGCAACCTCAACTTCTGCCATGTGTTTGATGCCATTGAAACAGAACTGCCCCCAGCGGCCCTCTATGCGGTGAGCGATGGAGAACAGCAAACACTACTGAATACCGGCGACAACAAACTGCGCAGTGCATTTGAACAGGCCTTTATCGACCGCAGCCAGAAGCTTAAGCGGGTTAGTCAACAGCTCTCCGCCGGTCTATTACCTTTTAACAGTGCCGAGTCGGTGATGTCGGTGTTGGCTCAGGCCTATGGCAAACGCCGCAAAGGGCGACGCAGCTAATGGCCAATACTCCTACCAACATACCTAATCCACAAGCACAGGCGCCCAATCCCTTGGATCAGCTGCGAGATATCCATCTCCCCGAGCCGATATCATGGTGGCCACCGGCACCGGGCTGGTGGCTTCTGGCGCTGGCTGGCTGTGCCCTATTAGCCTGGTTACTAAGGTTTCTTTATCGTCGTTATAAAGCCAAACATTATCGCCGTCAGGCGCTAGTGCAACTGCAAGCGTTGCACGCTGAGACTGACCCACAGGCACAGCTTCGGGGGCTATTTGTGCTGTTAAAACAGACCGCCAACTGCGCCTATCCCGGCCGCCAGCCAAGTAGCTTGGCGATCGAACCCTTTGTCGATTTTTTACGTCTTAGCTGTGACAAATCAGTCTTTAGCCAGTCCACTGACGAACTGCAAAGCCTGCTTTACGCCAAGCAAACCAGCGAGCAGAACCAAGACCTTAAAGCCCTATTTGAAGATGCCCAGACCTGGATTAAAGGCCATATAATGGAAGATCAGCTGGAGTTGGGTGACCCATGTTAGAACTGATCTGGCCCTGGGCTCTGGCACTGGCACCGCTGCCACTTATTTACCGCTGGTTGCGCAAGCCCGCTGAGGTACGTATGCGTGCCCTGCGCGCACCGCTGCTGGCAAATGCCGCAGGCGCCAGCGATTCTCGAGCCACATCAACTTGGCGCAAGTCACTACTACTATTAATACTGGCAATTATCTGGCTCTGCACCCTGCTGGCCATTGCCCGTCCGGTGTGGATTGGTGAGCCAGTATCCCTGCCCACCAGTGGTCGGGATATTTTATTGGCGGTAGATATCTCTGGCAGTATGGATCGAGAAGATATGAAACTGTCCGGCCAAACGGTTAATCGACTGATGGCCGTCAAAGCCGTAGTTGGCAAATTTGTCGCCGAGCGTGAAGGAGATCGTCTGGGTCTAATCCTATTTGGCGAGAAGGCCTATCTCCAAACGCCCTTGACCTTTGATCGCAAAACCATGCAGACATTACTCTATGAAGCGCAGCTAGGTTTTGCCGGTAATGGCACCGCCATCGGCGACGCTATTGGGCTTTCAGTTAAACGCCTGCAACAGCGGCCCGAGAATCATCGCGTGGTGATACTGCTCACCGATGGCGCCAATAATGCTGGCGAACTGGAACCCTTAAAAGCCGCCGAACTGGCCAGTCGCGCCAAGGTTAAGATCTATACCATTGGTGTCGGCGCCGAAACCCAAGAGGCCTGGGGACTGTTTGGCAAACGTGTCACCAACCCTTCAGCGGATCTCGATGAGAAGACCTTAAGTGCCATTGCCGACGCCACCGGCGGGCAGTATTTTCGCGCACGAAATCCTGAAGAGTTAGTGGCGATCTACGAAGAACTCAATCGCTTGGAACCCATTGAACAGAGTGCCGAAATGATTCGTCCTATTGCCGCGCTCTATCACTGGCCCCTGGCCTTAGCCTTTGTTCTCAGTCTGCTGATCGGCCTCACCAGCGGGCCTAGGCAGTACGATGGAAAGTACAATGGGAAGTCCCATGCTTGAGTTTTTAAATAGCGACTTCAGCCAACTACACCTGCTGCGGCCACTGGCATTGCTGGGTCTAATACCGGCGCTAATAGCCGTGGTTCTGGCCCAGTGGCGCAAACGCAGCGCGGGCAACTGGGAAAAGATTATCAATCCGGCGCTACTACCCTATTTAATGCAGGGAGAGACCAGCAAAAAACAGCGCGGCATGATCTGGGTGCTGCTGGCCTGGATGATCGCCTGCCTGGCACTGGCCGGCCCCAGCTGGCAGAAACTACCGCAGCCGGTACATAAAAAAGACGCGGCGCTGATTTTGATTATGGATCTATCGCCTTCCATGCTCGCCGAAGATGTTAAGCCCAGCCGCTTGGAACGGGCACGCTTTAAGTTAATTGATATTCTCAAAAATCGCAGTGAAGGCTTTAGCGCCCTAGTGGTCTACGGCGGCGCAGCCTATACCCTGACACCGCTCACTGAGGACAGCAACACCATTGTCAGCCTGGTGCCAGTACTGCACCCGGCCCTGCTGCCCGAGTATGGCAGCAATACCGAAGACGCCATAGAGACGGCACTGGAACTGGCAGTTAATGGCGGCTATCAACAGGGCGATCTGCTGCTGATCACCGATGAGGTATCGCGCTCGGCCTTTAATACCATCCAATCGATGATGTCGAAAGCGGGTAAATTCAGACTCTCTGTATTGGGTGTGGGTACTGAACAGGGCGCGCCAATTCCCACCGGTGCCAGCGGCTTTGCCAAAGACCGTAATGGCGCAATTATCATTCCCAAGTTATCCCCCGCCTCCCTGCAAATGTTGGCGCAAAACAATGGCGGTATCTATGCTGGTATGAGTGCCGACGATTCAGATATCGAAGCCCTGCTGGCCACTACGGAAGAGCTATTTCCCGATGCCACCAAAGAACTGGAGCGTTCCTTTGACCTCTGGGACGACCAGGGTTTTTGGCTGGCGTTTTTATTGCTGCCGATCATTCTCCTGAGTTTTCGCAAAGGTAATATTGCGATAATGCTGTTGGCCCCGGTATTATTTTCCGACCCCGCCTCAGCCCTTGGCTGGCAGGATCTGTGGAAGACCGCAGACCAGCAAGCCAGCGAAGCACTGGATAGCGGCGATGCGGCAACGGCACAGAGCCTGTTTAACGATTCCCAGTGGCGTGGCAGCGCCGCCTACAAAGCAGGCGACTACGAGGCTGCAATCAGTGACTATCTCGATTTCGACAGTGCCGACAGCCACTACAATCGCGGCAATGCTCTGGCCCATTCCGGGGATCTTGATGGGGCTATCGAAGCCTATGATCAGGCACTGGCAATGAACCCCGATATGGAGGATGCCCAGGCCAATAGAGAGCTGCTTGAGCAACTTAAACAGCAGCAGGAACAACAGCAAGAGCAACAGGACTCTGAGAATTCAGAAGATTCTGATTCAGAGCAGTCCCAGGATCAGCAATCTCAGGACTCTCAATCTCAGGACTCTCAACCGCAAGATTCGGATTCAGAGCCACAGGACCCACAGGATCAGCAATCTCAGGATCAACAGCAGACTGACTCCCAAGATTCTGAGCAACAGGACCCGGCGGAACAAGGTGAGTCAGAAGAGCAGAAGTCTCAGGAACAGCGCGAGCAGGAACAGCGCGAGCAAGAACAGCAGGATGCTGAAGCTAGTGCAGAGCCTACTGAAGAGCCTTCTAAAGAACAAAGCGAGGCCGAAAAGCAGGCCCAGCAAGAGTTGGAGCAGTGGCTGCGCCGTGTTCCAGATGATCCCGGTGGCTTATTGCGGGAAAAATTCCGCTATCAATCTCGGCAGCGCGCTCTCGAGCGACGCCGCCCAGCACCTCCCAATAACGAACAGCAAGAGCGCTGGTAGTAATGAAAAATATGACAAAGAATCGGCTTAAACGGATTTATTCCATGGCATTAACAGCCATTTTAGCGCTCGCCTGTAGTCACAGCTGGGCAACTCTTACCGCCACCGCCGACCGCACCATTATCCACAGCAATGAAACATTGCAGCTACTAGTGCGTCTAGACTCTCAGGCCTTAATCGGCGAGCCGGACTTCACTGTGATTGAGAGCAACTTTGAAATCCTCTCCACCAGCCGCCAGCAGCAGTACTCCCGAGTCAATGGCCAGACCCAGTCCTACACCGACTGGAATTTGCTTCTGGCCCCCAAGCGCACTGGCCGCCTGTTAGTGCCGTCGATCAAATATAAAAAAGATATCAGTAATGCCATCCAAATCACCGTGCGCCAAGCCACCGCCTCCTCGGCAACCGGCCAGCCGGTCTATACCGAAACCCTAGTGGATAAAACCGAGATTTACACTCAAGAGCAGCTACTGCTCACTCACCGCCTCTACACATCAGTGGCACTCAGCAACTTCGATCCAGATCCCCTAAGCGTTGACGATGTGATTTTGCACAAAGTCTCGGAGACCCAATTTCCAAAAAATATTGGAGGCAAAGACTATCTTGTAGTTGAGTATATCTACGCCCTCTTCCCCCAGGCCAGTGGCAAACTGCAAATCCCAGCACTGCGCTTTTCGGCCTATCAAACAAGTAATAACGGCTATGGCGGATTTAGTTCCAGAGGCAATCGCATTGTCCGCAGCACCGATGCCAAAACCATCGACGTTATGCCAAGGCCGACCCATATTGATATGGATAACTGGATGCCAGCCAGCAACCTCCGCTTAGATCAACAGTGGAGCAGCCCACCGGATCAGTTAAAAGTCGGCGAGCCAGTAACCCGCAATATTCGTATCACCGCCAACGGTTTGACCGCTGCGCAAATTATGCCCCTGTCACTCAGTGAAAGTGACGACTATAAAATCTACCCAGATCAGCCCCAGTTGGATGACAGCGCCAACGCCTCAGGGGTAACCGGCATTCGCCGTGAATCCTTTGCATTAGTGCCCAATCGCCCAGGGGAAATCACTCTGCCAGCAGTCACGGTGCGCTGGTGGGACAGCGGTAAACAGCGGATGCAAACCGCCAAGCTCGCCCCAGTGACCCTCCAGGTGGCTGCTGCCGAGGTGAGTCAACTCAATCCCTATAACAGCGCGCCTGCCACTGCCCTGACAGATAGGCTAGCCATAGAGTCCGTCCCAGAGGCGCCAAAGTCCCTCGCTACAGAGCTGCGTTCGTCCCTGCCACTACAGATATCCCTGGCCAGCAATGGACTGTTAATGGCGCTATTGTTACTCATCTGGCTGCGTCGATCGACTACTGTAGCGCCAGCCAGAGATTTGACCGGTCTGAATAGCGCCCGACTGGAGTTAAAGCAGCTGCTGACCAATATTGAACGGGCTGCACGAAAATCTGATCTGGCCCCATTGCGCGACAGCCTGCTTGCCTGGGGCCGCTGTATTTTTCCCCAGCAGAAGATTAACACCCTGGCTGAGATCGCATCACTTCTCGACCATGCCCAGCTGCAGCAGCAGTTCGATCTGCTTGATCAGACGCTCTATAACAACAGCACTGAGCAGCAACCAGATCTGAAACTCCTGGTCAATCTAGTGCGTAATGTAGTCGTGCCAAAAACTGAGAGTTCTCAAGCCGCCAAGGCAGAGCTTAAGCCGCTCTACCCCAGTAGCTAATAATCTAGTAACTAACAATCCTGTAACTAGCAGTCCCGTAACTAACAGTCCCGTAACTAACAATCCTGTAACTAAAAGCTCAGCCACTGCTATGGCTTTAACCTCAAGATTGGGTAGAATCAGCTAACATTTGACAGAAAATGGAGCTAAGCAAATGCGCAGAGTTATTTTTAATGAGAAAGGCGGCGTTGGAAAATCCAGTATCACCTGCAACCTGGCAGCCATTAGCGCCTCAAGGGGCAAACGCACCCTAGTGGTGGATCTGGACTCCCAGTGCAACTCCACCCATTACCTGCTCGGCGAAAGCCCGGAAGACAACACCGTAGCCGACTACTTTGATGGCACCTTAGAATTCTCTTCAAAGCTCAATGAACCCCTCGACTACGTGCATGAAACCCCCTACGAAAATCTCTCTGTACTGCCCTCCAGCGTCAATCTGCTGACCCTTGAGCACAAGCTCGAGTCACGGCAGAAGATCTACAAGCTGCGGGATCTGCTCAATAAACTCGACAGTGACTTTGATGAGATCTATATAGACACCGCCCCGGCGCTAAATTTTTATACTCGTTCCGCATTGATTGCGGGCGATACAGTTTTGATTCCCTTTGACTGCGATGCCTTTTCCCGTCAGGCGCTCTACTCGATTCTCGATGTGATCTATGAGACTCGTGAAGATCACAATGAAGGACTCAGCGTTGGCGGCATTGTGGTGAATCAGTTTCAGCCCACGGCGTCGTTGCCCACAAGATTGATCGCTGAAATGAAGAAAGAGAAGCTGCCGGTGATCCCGACCTATCTTAATCAGTCGGTGAAGATGAAAGAGTCACACAATGAGTGCGTGCCGCTGATTTATTACGCGCCGTCGCATAAGCTGACTGGGCAGTATATTGCGCTGTTTAATCATTTGGCTAAAAAGCGCCGAAAGTGACTGGGCAAAGCCCAGTCATCCTGAGAGAGCGAAGCGAACCGAATGGATCTCCAGCTGTAGGCACGAGATCCTTCGACTACGCTCAGGATGACAGTTGTATAACACCCAAGCAGTCATTCTGAAAGAGCTCCCTAGATTGTCAACCTGAGAGAGCGCAGCGAACCAAATGGATCTCCAGCTGTAGGCACGAGATCCTTCGACTACGCTCAGGATGACAGTTGCATAACACCCAAGCAGTCATTCTGAGAGAGCTCCCTAGATTGTCATCCTGAGAGAGCGAAGCGAACCGAATGGATCTCATGAAGAATTGCAGCGTAAAACGTACAGGGCGGTAAACCGAGGAGATCCCTCCACTGCGGTCGGGATGACAGGTAAGGCTTAGCCGGGATGACGGTAGTGAAACCACAAACCACAAACCACAAACCACAAAAAAGTGTTAAGCCAAAACAACCTTAGTTGGAAAACCATGAATAACAACCACAACAGCATCGTCCTTATCGGCATGCCAGGCGCCGGAAAAAGTACCCTCGGCATCCTGCTAGCAAAAGAGCTAGGTCTGGGTTTCGTCGACACAGATATCTCCATCCAAGTCCGCGAAGGTCGCACCCTGCAGGAAATTCTCGACGACAGTGATTATCTGCATCTGCGCGAGATCGAAGAACAGGTTCTATTAAGCGAAGATATTACAGGAAAGGTTGTGGCCACTGGCGGTAGCGCGGTTTATTCAGAAGCGGGAATGGCGCGACTAAAGCAAACCGCCACCGTTGTATTTCTCGATGTGACACTGCAAGAACTGCGTAAACGCATCGGCAACTTCGACGCCCGGGGCATTGCCCGAAAACCCAACCAGAGCCTTGAATCACTGTTCGATGAACGCTGTGCGCTCTATGAAAACTATGGGGATATCAGGATTAATTGCGATCAGCAGTCACTACAGCAGAGCCTTGACTCGGTGCTGCAGCAACTTAAGAGATAACACTAATCTACTTGAGTACAGTGCGAATCGACTCAGCCAGATAGGCAATATTGCTCGAGTTAATCCCCGCCAAGTTAATCCGCGTTGAAGAGACAATATAAATACCAAACTCTTCACGCAGACGCAGCAAATGCTCAGGCGCAATACCTAAAAATGAGAACATGCCGTTCTGGCGTTTAATATGACTGAAGTCCAGTCCCGCTGCATTGTCCTGAATACTGTCAGCCAGCAATGTCCGCATAGATTTGATCCGCAGACGAACCTCTTCCAGCTCAGCTTTCCAATCTTTACAGAGTTCTTCATCGCCCAAAATCAACGAGACTAACAGGGCTCCGTGAGCTGGTGGCATGGAGTACATCTGACGGGCAACGGCCATGGCCTGGCCGCCAACAATGGCCGCCTGCTCAGGAGTTTGAGTAATAAAAGTAATGGATCCCGTGCGCTCACGATAGAGGCCAAAGTTCTTTGAGCAGCTTGAGGCCACAACCAACTCCGGCAACTTCTCAGCCATCAGACGCATGCCATAGGCATCTTCATCGAGGCCATCACCAAGCCCCTGATAGGCAGTATCTATAAAGGGCACAAAGCCACGCTCTAGGGCTATTTCAGTAATTTGGTCCCACTGCTCGTTGCTCAGATCAGCACCGGTGGGGTTATGGCAGCAGCCATGTAATAGCACCACATCACCAGCGGGAACCTGACGCAAGGTCTCGAGCATCAGGTCAATATTGACCTCGCGAGTTGCTGTGTCGTAATAGGGATATTCTTGGATCTCAAAACCAGCACTGCCCAACAGTGGAATATGGTTCGGCCAGGTCGGTGTGCCAACCCATAATTTCGCCTCGGGGCGGGCGCGGCGAATCACTTCAGCACCCACTCTTAACGCACCAGAACCGCCGGGAGCCTGGAGGCTTTTTACCCGCCCAGATGCTAGAACAGCGTGATCGGAACCAAACATCAGCTGCAACATTCTGCTGTTGTACTCAGCGTCACCGGCAATGCCTTGGTAGGATTTGGTTTTCTCAAGTTCAGCCAACTTGGTTTCGGCGCGTTTTACCGCATCCATAACCGGGGTTTGACCGCGGTCATTCATATAGACGCCAACGCCTAAATCGATTTTTGTCTCTCGCGGATCTTCTCGAAAAGCCGCCATCAATCCTAGAATCGGATCGGCAGCTACGGGCTTTAAACTTTCAAACATCGGTGGTTTCCTGTGGAATAAAATGTGAGCCAAAATACGGGTGAATGTGCAGGTCAAAAAATTGCAGCCGTGATTCTACTATGTCTGAGAATAATTGGTTATGGTTTTGTCGGTGTTTTCGTCGCAATAAAGGCTCTTATTAGAGCGTTTACCGCTTCTGGCTTCTCCGCGTGCAACCAATGGGCGGTATCTGCAACAACCTCTACCTGAGAATGGGGGAATAGCTGCTGCATCACCGGCCGATGCTTTTCTTGAATATACGCCGAATGCTCACCTTTCAAAAACAATGTTGGACCACCATAGGCCTGCCCTGTCGGCGCAGAAACCAAGGTGCTGGCATAGTTTTGATTGATCGAGGCCAGATTCAACTTCAATCTGAATTCGCCCTCAGGATTACGAGCAAGATTTTTTAACAGAAAGGCTCGCACCGGTGCCTCAATAATATGCTTGCTGATCAGACTATCTGCATCACGGCGGCTGGTTATATGATTTTCCGCCAGCAGGTTAAGTGCATCCAGCGCCGCGTCCTGACGTGAATCATAGGTGACCGGCGCTATATCAATCACCACCAACTCACTGACTCGGTCAGGATTATTTAACGCAACCTGCATGGAAACTTTGCCACCCAGAGAGTGACCAATCAACGTTGCATTGGCAAGTCCGAGGTCACCCATCAACTCAACGATATCCGCGGCCATGGATGGCAGATCCATCAGCGACTCATGGGGGGAATCACCGTGATTGCGCAGATCCACACTGATAACCTGATAGTCCGCAGTCAAGGAGCGCGCCAGCACCCCCAGATTACTGAGAGAACCAAACATGCCGTGGATCAAAATAACCGCCGGGCTGTTTTCCTGCCCTTCTAAAAGGTCATCACCGGACTGACGAGAATAGTTAAGTTTCATAATAGCTCTGCATTACCTCTATGCTGTCTCTACTTGGTTATCTCTACTTAGTAGCTTGACGGTTGCGGTACTTTTCTTTGTTTTTACGGCCCTGTTCATAGAGCTTGGGACGCAGACGGCGACGCAACTTCGGAAATAGATAACTGATATGGGTGAGCTTGGCACTTGCTGCTGGCAACACCACTTCGATCTCATCACCCGAAGCCACAGCCAAAATACCCTCGGCAACCTGCTGCGCCGTGCTCATAGGCTGGGAGAAAACGATATCTTCCACCGCATCGATCTGATCCATAATAAATCCGGTATCAATTGGGCCGGGAGAGACCGAACCCACACTGATGCCGCTGTCACGGAGTTCATCTGCCAAAGCATAGCTAAAGGCACGCAATCCAGCCTTGGTGGCACTGTAGGTTGCAGCACCCTGAAGTGGCGCACGGCCAGCCAGTGAGCCCACATTAACAATGGCTCCTTCACCGGCACGCTGAAGATAGGGAATCGCCGCACAGGAGAGCAACAAAGGAGCGCGCATATTGATATCCACCATGGCGGCAACATCCATTGGCGCGACAGTCGCAAGATCCCCTCGCGCATGCATACCAGCGTTATTGATAACCACATGCACAGCACCAAAGGCGGCTTCGGCCTTTTCCAGCAGTGCTAAACAGTCGTCATTACTCGCTACATTCATCACCACAGCCAGCACTTCGCAATGAGAGCGCAGCTCATCGGCAATGGTATTTAGGGCGGCTTCACCACGGGCCACCAAAACAAGCCTGGCTTTATGGCTGGCAAATAGACGGGCGCAGGCTGCACCCACACCGGCAGAGGCGCCGGTAATAATCACAGTTTTATTTTCGAAGGACTTTATCATTTTTTTTGTTATTCCCAAGGACGTTAAACGATCGAATTTAAGATAAGTGAGTATAACCCCATAGCGTAAGAATGCGCACGGGGAGACGAGACGGCAGGATCAGATTTTATAGGCTCGAGTGAAACAAGCCTGAGAACTAAACCAGCAGCTGTTTTGCTACTGGCTCATGGTCATTGACGCTGTTACTTATCTATACCGCCCATACAGATATATTTCATAACCATATAGTCGTCCATGCCGTACTTGGATC
>Ga0115562_1001567_pt1 | contig 16800 bp, 23 predicted proteins | sample COGITO_mtgs_1105_6_FD_87200 | JGI IMG/M metagenome (GOLD analysis project Ga0115562, IMG submission 87200) | Pelagic marine microbial communities from North Sea - COGITO_mtgs_110516 | ecosystem: Environmental > Aquatic > Marine > Epipelagic | place: Germany:Helgoland, sampling site Kabeltonne...
AATAATATTAATAATAATAATAATAATAACAATAATAATAATAATAATAATAATAATAATAACAATAACAATAATAATAATAATAATAATAATAACAATAACAATAATAATAATAATAATAATAATAATAATTATATTAATAATAATATTAATAATAATATTAATATAATTAAGAGGTAAAAACAATATAAATAGATATAATAACTATATGTATAATGGCAAGCGATAAGAAAAAACAAACTAAACCTAAAAAGGAAGTAAAACCTAAACCTGTTGAAAGCAAAACTGAAATTGTTTCGCCTAAAAAAGAAGAACCAGTAAAGGAAGATAATGTAGTAAAGGTATTGGAATCTGATACTTCTGATACTGAACTATTAGACCAAACCGTTCAACAATTCACTAATATTTCCGTTCTTGTTCAAGACATTCAAGGTCAAATGTCTAAATTAAGAAATGAACTAAAACTTGTTGAAAAGTCTGTATCTAAGGAAATGAAAGTTCTTGACAAGGTTCATGCTAAAAAAAAAAAAAATAAAGGAACCCGAGCACCAAGTGGTTTTGTAAAACCTACCAAAATCAGTGATGAACTAGCAAATTTTCTAGGTAAAGAGAAGGGTTTTATGATGGCTAGAACCGATGTAACTAAGGAAATGACCAATTATATTCGCGAGAATAAACTACAAGATAAAGACAATGGGCGAAAGATTATCCCAGACTCTAAACTAAAAAAACTTCTAAATATTGATCAATCTGTAGAACTAACTTACTTTAATCTACAAAAATACATGAGTCCTCATTTTGAAAAGTCTGTCCCAGCAACTCCATAATTACAACATCAGTTGAAAAGTCTGTCCCAGCAACTCCATAATTATATAATATTTTAAAAAACATAATATTTTAAAAAACATAATATTTTAAAATATTATAACTAATTCAAATACTTATTTCGTATAATGCCATATTTATATTGGAAGGTTTCTTTTTGATACTTTTTTCTTCATAAGATATATAGTAAAATCAATAAACATTTCAATATTATTATTAAAATATAAATAACTTATATTATTATTTTATATAAAATCAAGCATAAAATTAAAGTGATATAGGTATATTGAAGTTATAATAACAAAATGCGTTTGTTTTTTCTTTTAAACAAATATAATATTTTTATTATTTATATCATTATAATCTAAACTTTGTTTATATAAAATATTTTTCATTTGTAAAAAACTATATTCTCTTTCATTTTGTAAATATTCCTTAAACATATTTACAAATTTTTTATAATTAGTATTATATAATAGATATATTAATTATTATCGAGATAAATTAAGTAAATTATTCAAATACTTACAAATTGTTTGAAATGTTAAATGTTTTGTTTATTTTGTTTTTTCTATATAATTCTTTATAGTGGTGGGGTTAATAATATCTTTATTAATATTATTTCTAACTTTTATTGTGTTTTTGGATTTCATTATAAATAAAATTAATAAAATTCTTATTTTTTTATTTTATAATCTAGATTACTTAATATTTTTATATTATACTATTGTTGGATAACATATTATTTTATCCCTATAAACCTTACCAAAATATTAATAATATCTAAAAATAAATTTGTTGAGAAAAAAGGATAATTTGGCGAATTTACACAAACCTTTGCATAATCATATATTTCTTTTGTATCATACGATATAAACAATGAAAATAAAAATATTACTATATAAGAAATAAATCTATACAAATTGTCGGAATATTGTGATGTCATAATCAAAAATAATTCTGTAAAAATAATAACAAACAACGCAATTATTGAACCTATTATAAAATTATTATGTGTTGATTTTAAAAAATCAGGTATATAAATAACTATTAACGTCATTAATATAAATATCAAACTTGTTGATATCAAACATCTTTGTAATATAACCGAATATTCTAATGATTTAAAATAAGGATACAAAGAGACAGAAATAGATGCTATAAATATTAACCATAATACATGATTATAAATAAAACCTTTTTTACTAAATAGAGGTCTTAATGATAATAATACGATAGATATAATCGCAGTTATAAAAGATATAATTATATATATATAATTTTCATTAAATATTTTATCATTTTTTTCCAATTTATCAATATTGTTTTTGTCATTTAAAAGGTAATTATAAAAATGAATAAAACATCCAACTAATGATAAAGATAACGCCAAATATAAATACACATTTACAACAAAATTAGAACATTGTGGTTTGTTATTTTTAAAAGCAGACCTATAAATTATAAAGGATATGATAATAGTTGTTATAAATGTATATAATACTGAATTATAATAATTCATTATATTTTAAATATATTTTATTTTGAACATTTACAATTACAATTTAAACTAAACGAGTTTGTTTTATTACCTTTATTTGGAATACCTATCGCAGGATTTTTACATAATAATAGTTTTTTTTTATTTAAATATCTCTGATAAGAATCGTTTTTAAAATTTTTATCTATTTGAGTATTCATAATTTGTTTCCTCATTGTATACAATGAAGATTGTATGCCTACGTCATTTAATATTTTTCTTTGAATATTTATCTTTAAAAGTTCATTACAACTCATTATATATTCATAATATAAAGGATTTTATAGAATAATATATAAGATCATCAAATAATGAATTCAAATTGTTATAAATTATTATATATTTATAAGCATTGCTAAATATTTTATTATATTTAATATAATCAATTATTATATTATTTATTCTTAATGTTGGAACCCAAGTTATACATTCTATTTTTATATCAAAATTATAAAAATTAGATTTTTTTAGATAATAATTTATATAATCCATATTCATATATTTAATTATTGGTCTAGAAAATGGATAATTGTTTTTTATTTTTATATAAATATCAAATTTTTTTATATAAAAATTTTCATTATTTAAAATAATAATATTATATTTATTTTTTAGTTGAATTAATTCTTTATTTTTTCTAATATAATATTTATTATTTCCATATGAATTAATAAGCATAGTTTAATAATTATATAGATTATTATTAAACTATATTTTACATTAACATTCTAATTAAGAAAGTAAATACTATTAAATGTAAAATAAAACCTAAATTAGTAGGACAACCTTTAGAATCACAAATACCGTTTATTAAAGTATTTAAGGTTGAGTATGTAATACTATTAAATACTAAAAAAGCAACCAATGTAGTATATAATGTATATTCCCATTTTTTTAGATTTGTAAGAGTATGTTTTTTACCATTTTCTAATTTTCCATTTTCTCCGCAATTACAATTTTCACCACAAGTCATATAATAATATATAATATTATAATTTAAGCGATTAATTTATTCATTTTATCTACTTCAATATTTTTATTGTCACTGAATATTTATTAGAAGACACTAAAAATATTGACGATAAACATTGAACACTAAATATTTACATCATTCGGTCCTAATCAAAGACGTTTAGTAACTTTAGATACCGATGTTCTAAAACTCAGTCAAGATTATTTTCTTGTATTATATTAAAATGGAAAGACCAGTAAAAACTGTTCTCATTGAAGCTTTCGTCATCGGTATTATGAACCTCATTATTATCGTGACCCTCACTAATATAGGTCTCCCACACATGGTCGATTATGTCATTGCTGGTGCACTCATTCATATCATCTTCGAATATACAGGTGGCAACAAATGGTGGTGCACACAAACTTACAAGTTGTAATACATGACGAAAGTTTCTCTTGAGAATGTATATAATTTTTATAATAATTTACAGGTAATACACAATAATTTTGGATTGTCTTTTAAATAATTCGTAATGGAAATAAAGGAGAGAACAATGAATAATTTTGTCTACAATAAAATATTTTATATAATTTAAGACATTAATTTATTCATTTTATCTCCTTCCATGTTTTTATTGTCTCTGAACAAAATATTTATATGTTCGTCGTTTAATATTCTAAATGTAAAACGTTTATTCTTTTCTTTTCTACCTACACGACCAATTGCTTGTATTATTTTTTCTTGGGTTATGTTAGCAATATTATGAGACAAATAACAATGTGCAAATTGATAATTTGTTCCATATATATAATCACTAGAAGCTATTATTAATAATAATTTTTTAGAATCGGCCAATTCCCTCATGACAGTATTATATTCATTATTATCATTTGTTAAAATACCTATACCAATTAATAATAATATTTTATAATCAAATGAAATATCCAATTCTATAATTTTATTTATATACTCGTGGTCAATATCACTTTTGAATAAATCTAATTTTTTAAATTTTTTTTCTTTATTCCATTTTGAATAATGACTAAAAGTATTTGGTATATACTTATCATCAAGATTTATAGATTTATATTTTTTTTCAATTAATTCTATTTTTTTCATTATATTTTTTGTCTCATTATCAAAACGTTGGTCGGTTATTTTATTTTCTTTTCCTTCTTCTTTTTTTAATTTATCTTCCAAATCTTTCTTTAATCTAATTAGTTTTTCGCTGAGAGACAAGTTATAATTAATATCATTTTCTACTTCTTGTAACGCATTTTTATTTATATTAATATCTTTAACAAGATCTTCTATCATATTTTTATAGTCGTTTTCGACTATATATAATCCAGGTCCATAGTTTATATTAATAGAAGAAGTTGTACTAAAACATAATGAATTATCAAATGTTATATTTGGTATATTTACTATTTCCTCATTTTTTAATATATAGTAATAAAAGTTCTTAATAGTTTTAGAATTTATAGTTGTAAGATTTGAATGAATATCTGTAAATTCATTTAATAATTTAGAGTTTAATATAAATTTCGAACATTGTTCTATACTTAAAAATTTTTTATACTTTTCTCCAAGCGTATTTAAATAATTGTTTATATCATTTTTATTATGTAAATACATATGAGGCATTATAATATTACCATCATTATTAACTAATGTTATATTAGTATGTTCATCTATTGAATCTATATTATAAAATTCTCCTTCAAATTTTTTTTTGTAATTTTGAATTAATAAATCTAAATTATTTGGTAATGTTGCACATGATAAAATTATATTTGGAATTTCATTAATTCTCCAATTTAATTCAATAATTTCGTGAAGAGGGTGAGAATCATAATCCATAGAAATAGTTGGTTCATCCCAAAATAATATTATTTTTTTAATATCAAAAAAAGATTTCATATATAACATCGCCGACTCATACGAAAATAAATCACATATTAACATTTCAACATTTATACCGTCTGTATGAATAGGCCTTTTATGTTTATCATTTGTGTATGTATTTACTGAGAAAAAGTGTAATCTAATATCATCTATTGTTTTACAACCAAAAGCAAAACCTATTTTTCTTCCAACGTTAACTGCACTTTTTGCTAAATTCATACCAATATGCCTAGAAGCACATATAAAAATTACTTTATACTCTTCACATAGACCAATTGGTGTTAATGTTTTTCCACTACTTGTAGGAGCAGTATAAAAAATTAATTTATTACTATTATTTTTAAAAATATTATATATTTTTTTTTGATGTTCATGTAATGATATATGAAAATATTCAAAAATATTATTATTTTCTATAACTGAAGAAGAGTTGTTTAATATATCAATTGGTAAAAAAGAAAACTTATCTAAATAATAATTAACAATTTCTTTAACATATACATTAATATTATATATTGAAATTAAGTACTTTATATTATAATAATAAATAACCTGATTATATTTAATCAGTTTTTTTAATATTAGAATTACAATTATATCTATTGAATTATCTATATTTAAATTACTATTATTTAATCTTATAAAGTCTTTACTACTTAGTTTTTTTTTTATTTTATTAGGCTTTATAGTATATTTAATATACTTTAAGTAATTTTTAACTATATAATGTAAAATTATATTAATATAAATATAATAATCTGAATCTGTATTATTTAATTTTATTAATTCTGATATTAAATAATAATTATTTAAAACTATATCTATGTCATTGTATCCTTTCTTTATCATTAATAATATTTTTTTCTCTTTTATATCTACCTGTTTTTCTATACTTATCCATTCTCTTTTTAACATTTTTTGTAGTTTAAAATCTTCCATTAATATATAAATATGTATAAGGTTTAAATTAATAATTGTTATAATTATACTTTATTAAATCTTCGTAAAGACATAATGAGACAAAATGTTATTTAAATATTAGAACCCTTAATATATAAATGATAACTATAGTATCCGCGTGGTATATTTTAAATTCTAAATTTGATAAAATAATATACAAAAAATGGATGAATCATTTTAAAGACTTAGTAGATAACTTTTATTTGGTTATTTATACTAATAAAGAAAGTTATTATATGTTAGAGGATTTTATACATAAAAATGTTAAAATTATTATTAAAGAATTTGATGAATTTTATGGTTTTAAATGGGAAAAAAAATGGATAGAAAATCATACTAAAAATTATTTATTGAATAATAATAGTATTTTTAATACTGATTGGAAACTTAATATGTTATGGTCTGAAAAAATAAATTTTGTATATGAAACATATAATAATAAATATTTTAATACAGATTATTATATATGGTGTGATATAGGATATTTCCGAGAACCTATGATAAATAAAAAATGGCCTAATTACGACGTAATAAAATCATTAAATAAAAATGCAATTTATTATTCTTATGTATGCAATAAAAATATATTACAAGAATATATTAAAAATATATTAAATAGTAAAATTGTTCCATATGAACAAAATTCAATATCAGGAGGATTTTTTATTATTCATAAAAATAAAATAGGTTGGTATAAAAAAACTTATTATGATAAAGTAGATTTTTTTTTTAAAAATAACCTATTAATTAAAGATGACCAATATATTATTTTACATTGTTTAGCTAATAATATAAATGACTTCTTATTATTAAAAGATACAAATGTTAATAGTTGGTTTATATTTAAAAAATTTTTGTTATAATTCTATAATAAAAGGTGAATATATTTAAAAAGAATTAAATAAGATATACTATGATTTCAATACTTTTACCTATTTATAATGGAATAGAATTTTTACCAGAAACATTAAATTCTATTATTTCACAAAGTTATAAAAATTGGGAATTAATTATAGGTGTAAATGGATATGATAAAAACTCGTCAGTTTATAAAATAGCAAAGGAAAATGAAAAACGAGACAAAAGAATTAAAGTGTATGATCTATATACAATTAAAGGTAAATCAGAAGCTTTAAATAAAATGTTATTTTTTTCTAATTATAAATGGATATCTTTAATTGATGTAGATGATATTTGGTATCCTACAAAATTAAAAAATCAGATTAAATTTACTGAAAAATACGATGTAATAGGAACAAATTGTAAATATTTTGGCGATTTGAATACATATCCAAATATACCATTAGAGGATTTGAGTGATTATAATTTTTTATACGGAAATCCTATAATAAACAGTAGTTCTCTAATTAAAAAAGAATTGTGTTTTTGGAAAGTAAATTATGATGGTATTGAAGATTATGAATTATGGTTAAGATTATGGAGACAAGGGAAAAAATTTTACAATATAAAAACATTCGAAGTTTTACATAGAATTCATAAAAAAAGTGCATTTAATTCAAAAGGACAAAACATTAATGATTTATTAAATGAATATAAATAACTTAAAATTTATTAACTTAAAATTATTAATACATTTAAAAAAAATACAATTTATTTATAGTTTTCCATAGGCGTAACGCTATTTATATAATAAAATATCTTTACATTTTGATGTTGTTTCGAAATTATCATCACCAAAAATTTCTTGTAAAATACACCATTCAAACAATCCTCCATTATAAACGTACACATTTTCGTAACCAAGTTTTTTTAATTGATTATATTTATAGTATGGAGAATAATCACGACAATTTTTCCCGTATACAATAACAGTATTTCTTTTATTTAGTTTATTAATTATAGAGGGTTCTTCTATATGGTTAATTGTATTTTTAATCAAATACTCTTGATTTTCTTTATCAAGAGTATTAATTAAAATATAATTTTCGTCTTTAATGTGTTCTTCTATATAATTAAAGGATACTATGGGGATTTTATTACCTAATATATTCCCCATTTATTTATATAATCAATTAATTTTTAAATAAAAGTCAATTAAAAATCAATTAAAATTCATAGTTATATTAACAAGTTCTTTTTTTAAACATTTAATAGCAGAGACAGACAATTCTTCTCTTTTTTTTCTAGTATTTGTATTATACGATTTCTTACTTTTTGATAAACTATTATTATTATTCATATCATCTTCTATATTTTTATAATTCTCTTCTATATATTTAATTATGTCATATTCTAAAGCCCATTTAAAAAAATTTAATTGACCTAAGGTTGTTTCTATACTGTATTCGTTATCCCCAAAAGGAACTTGTATGCGGTCCCATCTACAAAATGGGTCAAATCTTGATTTTTTATAAGCCTTTAATTTTAATTTATAATTATCGTAAACTTTAAATCGTTTGTCTCTCTTTGTACTATATATTGTAAAATATTTCTTAGCATAATTAGTTGTAAACCAGTCAATTATTCTTAATGATATGTTAGATTCGCCATTAATTATTTTCAACATTTTGTTAAAGTTGTTATTTTTATTATAAAATTTCATTATTTTACTTAATAATAACTCGTTTTGATCTATTATATTATTATTCATTAAACTTATTTAATATAATCTTTTATATTTTTTTTATACTGATTGTTTTATACTTTTTATAATATTCGTGATTGCTTGTTCTTCTTTTTAAATTACAATCTAAACAACTAATACATGTATTATTTGTATAATGACCGATATCGTTATTTAATCTTTCTAAAGACCACTGACTTCTATTATTTTTATTATTATATACTAAATACATAATACATTTACAATAATAACAAGATAAATTACTCAGGTATAATTTATATATTAATTCATCATATGTTATATGCATCTCATTATTATATTTTCTTTTTCTTTTATCTTGCTGAATATAAGAACTATATTTTTTTTTAATTTCATTTTCTATATAATTTCTATGAATAAATTCAACATTATTATATATTTTATCTATATATAATAAATGGTTATTTATGTCATATAATTCTTCTGAATCAATTACATTCTTTTTGATATTTGTATTATAAATTATTTTTTTCATATTATATAAGATATAAACATTATTATATATATATATTATATGAATGAGAACAAACATCTAAAAACTTTAAAATATAATACAAGTAGAAATAAAATAACAAGTATGGATGATCTTAATATATTTTTGAATAATGAAATGGAAAGAAATAAAAAAGGTAAATGGTGTAAATTATCAAAAACCGAAAAAATGAAAAAACTGAAAAAATACATAAATAAAATATATAATGAAGAAATAAATGAAAAAGAATTAAATAGTCAGATAAAATTACTAATTAAAATGATAGACAAAAATAAATCTAGTAAAAATGTAGATATAATTTATAATAATGAAATTGGGGAGATCGAGAATATAACAGACCTTTCTTTTAATATTTTAACTTCTTCTTTTGTAATTAGTCAAAGTAAAAATACAACATTAAAAAATATTAAAAAAAATTGATATAATATTAACTTATAAATTAATATAATGGACGAAAAACTAAATGAATTTAAAAAAATGATATATTATAATTTGAATTTTAATGATATATTACCTTATGAATATTTAAATTTAATTGAAAGTGAAATATATGAATTATTAAATGAAAATATTAATTTAATTACAGAACCTAAATATTATGATTATATATATATACATTTATATATTTATTTTGAATATTTTATAGAAATTACAAATTCGTTTAATTTGTCTATTATATACATTCTAAAAAAAAATAATTTAATAAGAAACTATAATAATTCTTATACATATAATTCAGTAGAAAATAAAGATTATATACAATATCTAAAAAATATACCTCAACCAGAACAAAGAACAGAAGATTGGTACAAATTTAGATATAATCATATTACGGCAAGTAACGGTTGGAAAGCATTTTCCGAAAATGAACGATGTGTTAATCAATTAATATATGAGAAATGCAAGCCATATATAATTAAGAATTACAACTCTTTATCCGAAAATGCAATGACTTGGGGACATAAATACGAACCTATTACTACTGCGATTTACGAGAAAATATATAATACAAAGATAGAAGAGTTTGGTTGTATACCTCATAACGAATACAATTTTTTAGCAGCATCACCAGATGGTATAGTTGTAGGTGATAATAATTTTGGAAGAATGATAGAAATAAAAAACGTAGTATCAAGAGTAATAAATAGTAATCCTAAAAAAGATTATTATATTCAGACCCAGTTACAAATGGAGGTATGTAACTTGGAAGAATGTGATTTTGTAGAAACAAAATTTATAGAATATGAAGATTATAATGATTTTATAAAGGATGGTACTATTTATAAAAGTTCTGATGAAAAACAAAAAGGAGTTATAATAGTTTATATTAAAGATGATACTCATTATTATTATGATTATTTAGACTTAGATATTAATTTTGAACAATTAACATATCATTTAAATAATCCAAAGGATAATGAAAATTTAAAATGGTATAAAAATATATTTTGGAAACTTGAAACATTCTCTTGTGTATTAATCCCGAGATGTAAATATTGGTTTAATTCATCTTTTGAAAAAATAAAAAATGTATGGGATATTATTATCGAAGAAAGAAAAAATGGAAATTACATAAATCGTGCTCCAAAAAAAAAAGAAATTAAATGTTTAATTCAAAACATATAAAAATATGTAATATATAAAATAAAAATATATAAAATAAAAATTATATATTATATAATGAATAAACATTCTATCAATGTAATCAAAAGAAATAAAAAAAATGAAGATTTTTCTTATGCTAAAATTTTATCAAGAACAAAAAAATTAGGAACAAAAAAAAATTTAGATATTAATTATAAAAAATTAATTGATAAAATTTTCGATCAGTTATATAATAATATTGAAACTAAAAAAATAGACGAACTTATGGCAGAACAATGTACTATGATGAGTTCAACTCATTATCATTATACAATTCTAGCTTCGTTGATTATTATTTCAAATCATCAAAAAGAAGTTTCAGAATCATTCTTAAATTGTGTAAAAAATTTAAATAAAAATACAAATTTTATTTCCAATGACTATTATGAGTTAGTAAAAAAAAATTACACAATTATTAATTCATTTATTAATTATGAAAGAGATTATCTTATTGATTATTTTGGATATAAAACATTAGAAAGAGCGTATTTAATTCGTTCTAACGGAATTATTGTTGAAAGAATTCAGCATTTATGGATGAGGGTCGCTTTACAAATTCATGGCGATGACTTTGACAAAGTTAAAGAAACATACGATTGTCTTAGTACAAAAAAATTTATTCACGCTACTCCTACGCTTTTTAATTCTGGAACTAAAAATCCACAATTAAGTTCTTGTTATTTATTGGGTATGGAAAGCGATAGTATAGATGGTATTTTTAACACATTAAAAGATTGTGCTAATATTTCAAAATGGGCTGGTGGTATTGGTCTTCATATTCATAATATTAGATGCGAGGGTAGTGATATTATAGGAACAAATGGTAAATCTAATGGTATTTCGCCAATGTTAAAAGTATTTAACGGCACGTCTAGATATGTTGATCAAGGTGGAGGTAAAAGAAATGGAAGTTTCGCTATTTATGTTGAACCTTGGCATGGAGATATTGAGATATTTTTAGATATGAAAAAAAATCACGGTGATGAAGAGTATAGAGCAAGAGATTTATTTTATGCTTTATGGATACCTGACCTATTTATGAAAAGAGTTGAAGATAATGGAAAATGGTATTTAATGTGTCCAAATACATGTAAAGGACTTTCTGATGTTTATGGTAAGGAATTTGAAGATTTATATAGTAAATATGTAAATGAAAAAAAATATATTAAGGAAATTAATGCTAGAACATTATGGTTTAAAATTCTGGATAGTCAAATGGAAACAGGAACACCTTATATGTTATATAAAGATTCTTGTAACATGAAAAGTAATCAAAAAAATTTAGGAACAATTAAATCATCTAATCTTTGTTGTGAAATTATAGAATATAGTGACGATAAAGAGAGTGCTGTATGTAATCTTGCGAGTATTTCTTTGTCTTCATTTGTAAAACAAGAAAATTATATTTTTAATGATAATATTACAATTTATACTACCGATAAATGTATATGGTGTAAAAGATTAAAGAATTTTTTATTATCTAAAAACATTTTCTTTAAAGAAATATATATTACAAAAGAAAAATTCGATAATTTCAAAGAAGACCACGATTACAAAACACTACCTTTACTATATGATGGAAAAAAAAAAATTGGAGGATTTACAGATATTAATAAATTATTTAATAAATATTTTGACTTTGATGAGTTATATAAAATTACCGGTATTGTAACAGAAAATTTAAATAAAATTATAGATGAGAATTTTTATCCTACTGAAAAAACAAAAATTAGTAATATTAAAAATAGACCTATCGGTATTGGTATTCAAGGTTTAGCTGACACATTTGCTATGCTAGAATACCCATTTGATAGTAAGGAATCTAAAGAATTAAATAAAATGATTTTTGAAACAATGTATCATTCTTCTATGTCAAAAAGTTTAGAACTTTCTATAAAAGAAGGCCCTTATTCATCATTTAAAGGTTCTCCTTTAAGTAAGGGTTTATTTCAATTTGATTTATGGAATGAACAACCTTCGTCTAGATATAATTGGGATATATTAAGAGATAAAATTATCAAGAATGGTGTGAGAAATTCGTTGTGTATTGCTCCAATGCCTACTGCTTCAACCAGTCAAATATTATCTAATAATGAATGTTTTGAACCTTTTACAAGTAATATTTATACGAGAAGAACACTAGCAGGAGAGTTTATTGTTATTAACAAACATTTAATGAAAGAATTATGTGATTTAGAATTATGGGATAGTGAAATTAAAAATCAACTTATTAAAGACAAAGGTTCTATACAAAATATTAAAAACATTCCTGATAATATTAAAGAGAGGTATAAAATTGTTTGGGATATGTCTATGAAACCTATTATTGATATGTGTAGAGATAGAGCTATATATATATGCCAAAGTCAATCTATGAATTTATGGATTGAAGAACCAAATTATAAAAATTTAACACAAATGCATTTATATACTTGGAAATCTGGATTAAAAACTGGCCTTTATTATTTAAGAAGAAAAGCAAAACATCAGGCACAACAATTCACTATTACTCCTGAAAAACAAAAAGAAGATGATTGTTTGATGTGTGGTTCATAGTTATATAAAAATAAAAAATATGTATAAATTATAATGGAAATAAAAAATTATTGGATTAGAATACTATTATTATTTGTTATTTTAATATTTTCAGTATTAAACTATAATGATATTATAACACTTGAAGGATACGATAGTTTACCTGTTCCTAAGTGTGATAATAATGATAGTAATGATAATAATGATAGTAATGAATGTAACAACAGTGACTATATATTAAAAACACAGGTTATACCACCAGTATGTCCTTCTTTTCATTCCTTTTTAGGACATGAAAAATATTCTGATAATTCAAAAGATAAAAAAAAAAATAAAGAAATTAATAAAAATATTACAAACAATAATAGCTTGTTTAATTGGTATGATGATGATATAACTAATAAAACAACTCAAAAACAAAATTATAATAATGAAGCAAATATAAATAATAAAATATCTCAAAAACAAAATTATAATGAAAATAATAAACAATCTCAAAATTATAATGAAAATAATAAAATATCTCAAAATTATAATAACGAATCAAATAATAAACCATCTCAAAATTATAATATTAAACCATCTCAAAATTATAATGAAAATAATAAACCATCTCAAAATTATAATAACGAATCAAACATAAATAATAAAGATAATAATTTAGATAATTTAAATAATAATAATTTAGATAATCCATTTTCAAATATGTTTAATCAAGGTTCTATGTCTTTATTTGATGATGAAAAAAAATCATTAAGAAACAATGATATTGACTTTTATAAGAATAAATTAAACGAATTAAAAAAAGAATTACAACAATTAAAAGGAACTGATGGGACCTGTCCTCCTTGTCCTGCTTGCGAAAGATGCCCTGAACCATCTTTTGAATGTAAAAAGGTTCCTAATTATCGTTCAAATAATGTTGGTCAATATTTACCTTTACCTATTGTTAATGACTTTAGTAGTTTTTAATCTTTTTTTTATACATTTTTTATTTATTTGAAATGTATTGCATTTTTTAGTATAGGGAACTATTTTTATTATACATTTAGATTTTTCCCCATATAAAGAATCAGTACATCCCTTTTCTTTTTTATTACCTTTTTTTTTGTTACATCTTGCTCTAAAATGTTCATATCGTTCTCTTACATCATAATAAGTTAAATTCGATTTTTTTCCTAACATTTTATTTATATCTTCGTGCAATTCGTATATATATTTGGAAAATGTATCACGATTATTCATAATATTATTCGTTATAGGTTTTTCTAATATATTTTTTTTTAAATTTATTCTACAATAAATACATGGTAAAACGTGTTTTAAACTTAATATAAAATTTTTATAATTTAATTTTTCTTCATTAGTAGGATTAGTCGGATAATTGAAACTTATTGTATGTAGAAAATGCCACATACCAGGACCCCAAACAGACGTTAACATACCTTCACCGCTATTATAATCTTTTTTACTATATGTTTTCATTACTTAATATATAGTAGATAAAAAAAATTTATATTTGATATGTTCGATTGTATTATTTTTATTTTCATATTTTAGACGCATTAATTCATTGTAATTTTTGATTATAATGTATTTATTATTAATAATTACTATCATATAAAATATATATATATATATATTTTAATATTTTTTTTTTCGTATAATAATTATTATATATAATATTATATATAATAAATGTATTTTGTTATAATATTAATATTTATAATTATTTTAGCAACATTTTTAATATATAAATTTTACAATAAAAAAAAAAATATATATTTTGAAAACAACGAATACGATAACTCTATAATAAGAGAACCAGCTTATATATATTTATTTTATGCAAGGTGGTGCCCACATTCAAAAGAAACAATTATTAAAATGAAAGATATAAAAAAAAGATATAAAAACAATAAAAAATATAATTTAGTGTTTGAAGATATAGATGTAGATAAGAGAAGTGATATGGCAAATCTTTATAATATAGAATCTTACCCTACTATAATATTAAAATATAAAAATATAAAATATATTTATGATACTAACTTAGAGGATACAACATTTGATATGTTTATAGAAACAACGGTTGTTTAATAAATTTAATATTTGATATTATTATAATATTAAATATTAAAAATGGAAGAAGATACACCTAGAATAAATATAGATGAACTATACCAAACAAAACAAAAAATAGATTTAAATAGATTAGAATTATTTAATAAATTATTAAAAAGAATACATATAAAAATAAAACATTCTTCAAAACAACGAGAACAACTAAATTTTTGTTCTTTTGTAATGCCTGAAATATTAATAGGATATCCAAATTATAATCAAGCAGAGTGTTTAAATTACATTATAAGTATATTAGAAAAGGATGGGTTTAATTGTAAATATATTCATCCTAACCTACTTATGATTAGTTGGAATCATTGGGTTCCTGAATATGTTAGAAATGAAATAAAAAAGAAAACAGGCATACAAGTAGACTCGTATGGTAATAAGAAAGAAAAAATATATAATCCGTTTAAACCAGAAAAAAGTAAATCAAAAAAACAAGAAAACCTAGATAATATTTATGGCGAAAATTTAATAAATTCAATGAAAAGTAATTTTTAATATATTATATTATATGTTTAAAGACTTTTTATTAATAATGCTTTCTGGTATTTTTTTAACCATAAATCCTATATTAGGAAAAATAGCTGTAAATAAATTTGGATATAATTTTTTTACATTTTTTAGATTTGTTATGAGTGGTATTGTAGGTTTATTTTTTTTTCTATTATTGTTATTTATAATTATAATTATAAAAAAAAAATATTTGTTGATTTACCATATGTAGAAGCAATACCTTATGCTTTAGCAATATCTTTAATTGCAATTACATATATTTATGTTCATTATTATACATTAAAACTATATGATATTTCATATGTTATTCCTTTAACATATTCAACTTATATATTAACCAGTTGTGTTTTGGGTATGTTATTCTTTAATGAAGATATTAATAAATTTAAATTGTTAGGAATAATATTAATTATTATTGGTATTTTTTTACTTTATTATGATGTAAAAATAAATTATAATGAAAAAATAAAAAAAATATTTAAAAATTTATGAGACAAATAAAAAAATAAGAGACAAATAAAAAATTATGAGAAAAATAAAAAATAATGAGACAAATAAAAAAAAATGAGACAAAAAAAAAATACAAGACAAATAAAAAATACGAGACAAATAAAAAAATACGAGACAAATAAAAAAATATGAGACAAATAAAAAATACGAGACAAATAAAAAAT
>Ga0115562_1001576_pt1 | contig 16735 bp, 8 predicted proteins | sample COGITO_mtgs_1105_6_FD_87200 | JGI IMG/M metagenome (GOLD analysis project Ga0115562, IMG submission 87200) | Pelagic marine microbial communities from North Sea - COGITO_mtgs_110516 | ecosystem: Environmental > Aquatic > Marine > Epipelagic | place: Germany:Helgoland, sampling site Kabeltonne...
ACCTTAATCATGCAGAATGATGAGATAGTAATAGATGAGCCTTCTATAGTGGCCATCAATAGGACAACTAATGAAGTTCTCGCTGTCGGCTATAAAGCCATGCAAATGCACGAGAAGACTCATGAGAATATAAAAACTATCCGTCCACTCAAAGACGGCGTAATTGCAGACTTCCAAGCAGCCGAAAGCCTTATAGAGGGTTTGATCAATCTTATAGGAGAGAAAAGGCGTTTCTTTACTCACATGAAAATGGTAATCTGTATTCCATCTGGTATCACAGAAGTAGAAAAAAGAGCAGTGCTCGATTCTGCGGATCATGTAGATAGTAAGGAAACCTACCTTATCCACGAACCTATGGCTGCGGCACTGGGTATAGGTCTAGATGTAGAAGAGCCTATTGGTAATATGATTATCGATATAGGGGGTGGCACTACAGAGATAGCTGTAATTGCTCTTTCGGGTATTGTTACTGACCAAAGTGTCCGTATTGCAGGTGATGAGTTTACTAACGCGATCATAGATTATATGAAGCGCAAACATAACTTACTAATAGGTGAACGTACCGCCGAACAGATAAAAATACACGCAGGAGCTGCTTCCGTAGATCTGCCTGACCCTCCAGAAAAATTTCCGATGAATGGACGAGATCTACTTACTGGTATACCTAAACAAGTATTTACTAATCATATAGAAGTGGCTGAGGCGCTAGACAAGTCAATCACAAAGATAGAAGAAGCTGTTCTCAAAGCTCTAGAAGATACTCCACCAGAACTAGCATCTGATATCTACCAAACAGGTATCTATCTTACAGGGGGTGGAGCCTTGCTTAGAGGTCTTGCAGAGAGAATGTCAAGGAAAGTAAAGCTTAAAGTACAGGTAGCAGACGATCCGCTGAGATGTGTTGTACGAGGAACCGGACTAGCTCTTAAAAACTCTGACAGATACACATTTCTCATAGGTAGAAGAAATCTATAGTAATTCGCTGGCAACCATATGAAAAATATTCTACTCATATTTATCAAGTATGGTACGCACCTCTTGTTCATAGCATTCCAGATTATATGCTTTACGCTAATAGTCAATAATAACAAAGCACATGGCGACATCTACGACAACACCAAGTCAATCTTCTTTGAAAATTTTAATGACAAAGTAGATCAACTTTTCGATTATCTCAAGTTGGATGAGCAGAACGATAGCCTAGTGAGAGAAAACGCCAAGCTGTTAGATATCATTATTAATCAGAACAACACTTCTAGAAAATATACTTCAACAGATTCTTCGCTTCTTCAGCAATATTCGTTCATTCCTGCAGAAATTTGCAACAAAACCATACATCTTCGAAACAACTACTTTACTTTATGTGCAGGAAGTACGAATGGAGTGAAACCTATGATGGGCGTTATTAGTGCTGAAGGTATTGTTGGTATTACTACTAGAGTAAGCGATCACTACAGCAAAGTTATACCTATGTTACATAGCCAATCACGCATTAGTGCATCTATCAGAGGTTTAGCTTTTTTCGGTAATTTGGTGTGGAAAAATAAAGATCCGAAAATCATGACTTTAGAGGCAGTGCCAAAGCACGCGCCTATCTCAATTGGCGACTTAGTAGTTACTTCTGGATATAGCTCGATATTTCCAAAAGACTTACCAATAGGCACAATTAGTAATTTTAAAATAACAAAAGGAAGTAGTAACTATGTGATAGACGTAAAGCTATTCAATGATCTCAACAATCTATCTTATACTTACCTAGTCAACAATAAACTCAAAGAAGAAAAATTAAATCTTGAAAACAATATTGATGAATAGCTTGGTTACTAAAAGTGTAATTAGAGCTGTATTGCTCATCCTTCTACAAGGTCTCGTATTTAGGCGTATTGCTTTTCAAATGGGTGACTTTGCCTTCATACACCTATTCATATATCCTATTATCATACTCCTCTTACCGATTCGCACACCCAAAATCCTGCAGATTACTATTGCCTTTTTGGTCGGTTTATCTATCGATGCCTTCTATAGTTCGTATGGTATTCACGCAAGTGCGATGGTATTTACTGCCTATATCAGAAACTTTATAATCAAATTACTAGAACCTCACAGTGGATATAATGTGGACGAAAGTCCTACCCTTAACAAGTTAGGCTTTAGTTGGTTTTTAAGTTTTGCTTCCACCTTATTCTTTATTCATCTCTTCTTTTATTTCTCAGTAGAAGCGTTTTCTTTTGTTTTCTTTTTCGAAATACTAATGAATACTATATTCAGCTTTATAGCTTCTATACTAATAGTAGTGTTATATCAGTTAATCTTCCGCAGCGACTATTGATTATGGAAAAATACGTTGAACGACAAAAAGTCATAATTGTTTTCTTTAGTATATGTGCCCTATTGCTCGTTTACAAATCTGCTGAGTTGCAAATATTCGAATCCAAGTATAGAGAACAGGCGCGAAGAACTACATTAGACAAACGAATTAGTTATCCTAGTAGAGGTCTCATATACGACCGTAATAATGAGCTGCTCGTAGTCAACACTCCGATCTATGATATTAAGGCCACCTACAAGAAAGTGGATTCTGAAATGGATACAGTGGCTTTCTGCGATCTACTAGAAATATCCATAGATACCTTCTCAACACTGTTAAATAAAAACTGGAAAAGTAGAAGGTATCATAAATCGGTACCTTTCACCTTTCTATCAAAGGTGAAACCTGAAACATACTCCCAATTCCAAGAACGAATGTTTGAGTTTCCTGGCTTCTATCCTGTAATACGTAATACAAGATCATACCCACATCAAAATGCAGCACACACTCTAGGATATCTTGGTGAAGTAGATCAAAGAACGATTAACAAGTCTGACGGAAAATATCAACTTGGTGATTTTATAGGTGTTAGTGGCGTCGAAAAATCTTACGATGACATTCTTCGGGGATCAAAAGGACTAAACTATCTATTAAAGGATAATCTAGGTCGAGACGTAGGTTCTTACGAAAATGGTTCTTTGGATTACAGCGCTGTATCGGGCGAAGATATAAATTTAGCCCTCGACCTTGTCCTTCAAGAATATGGTGAACTTCTAATGAAAAATAAGAAGGGGGCCATCGTAGCATTAGAGCCTGAAACAGGAGAGGTCCTTGCTATGATAAGCGCACCAACGTACGATCCTAATATACTCAAAATGGATGTCAATAGAGGGGCGGCATTCAATGCCTTATTATCAGATACTATCAACAAACCCATGTTAGATAGGTCAGTGATATCTAAATATCCTCCTGGATCCATATTCAAGCCGATATTCGCTCTCATAGCATTGCAACTAGGAGTAACACAACCCAACAAAACTATATATTGTGATGGTAGTTATGAAGTTGGCAAACGTGGTTTTTCGCAGGGATGTAGAAATCACCCTACTCCTTATGGTATTGATGCCGCACTACAATGGAGCTGTAACTCATAGTTCTATCAATTAATGAAAGACTGCCTCTTATTAAACGGATATGACAACCCCGGAGCAGGATTAGACACCTTAGTGAATCATCTTAGTGACTTCGGTTTGGGTAAGAAAACTGGGCTAGATTATCATTATGAGAATGAAGGATTTATTCCTGATTCAAAATATTATAATAGATTATACAAAGATGTCTTCAATGGATGGAAATGGTCATACATTCTTTCTTTGGGCATTGGTCAAGGAGAACTAGAGCTGACAACTTTACAAATGGCTAACCTTGCAGCCATTATTGCTAATCGTGGTCATTACTACAAACCACATCTTCTTAGATCCATTAATGGCGACAAACTAGCTATACCAACAAAATATTTAGAACAGCAGCAAGTCCGAATCAATACTAAACACTTCGAGCCCGTAATAAATGGTATGGAAAAGGTAATCTCTCAAGGTACTGCAACATCAGCATACGTAGCTGGGCTTGATGTCTGTGGTAAAACAGGCACCTCCCAGAACCAACGCAGAGTTTCTCATTCGGTGTTCTATGGCTTTGCTCCTAAAGTAAACCCCAAGATCGCCATCGCAGTTTATGTTGAGAATGCAGGAAGCGGTGGGGCTGTAGCCGCCCCTATTGGTGGGCTAATTATCGAAAAATATATTAATAAAACTATCGCCAAAAACAGAATTTGGTTGCAAGAAGAAATGATCAACAGAAATCTACTCGTCTCCTATGAATAATGGTTGTAACTAACCAAACTCCTTATAAAATCACAGTTCATATATGATATCATCTACATATCAGCAAGCGCGTTTCCTAAAAGTGATAATAGAAACATCAAACTATCCTTCCGAAGGCAAAAAATGACGGTTTTAATGTTCAGTACTTCATCAAATAGAACTGAAAATTCACAATTCCATTGCAGACAGACAATGTAGCAAATCCTGCTTGTAGTGTTTCAGATATGTCTTCTAAGCTTTGATCATATAATCAAGACAAAAAATAAATTGTTAAACTAATTTAGCGACTTCAAAAGTGTGCCACGAAATGATTCTATTTTAAACAATAAGAGCAGTAAAAATTATATTGGTCGAACTCAAAAGTGCCAATTCAGAATCAGGGTAGATGACAAACTAAATAACGCCAAAAGACAAAAAAGAATGCGGACCATCTTTACCAGGCAATCAAGACCTTTTAACCTTAATTTTTTAATGTAGCACCTAAAGAAAAGTCAGAAAACCCGTGCAAATTATCAAAAGACAAAAACAATATTCAAGACACACAATTTAATATAGATGTAAGAAAATTGATCCTCGACTTTTTACGTTAAGACCACCAAAAAAAATGATATTCGACGATGAAGATTGTAGAAAATAAGCGGAGAATGGTCATGCTACATTAACTATATTAAATCTGCTTTATACGAACATGTGCAATCAAGAACAAGCTGTTGGAGCTGCATCTTTAGGTGAACCAAAAAACTTCTCAAAGAAGAAGATTTAATGGAGACAGAACAGTATACTGATTCTGAATAGGCTGCACCAAATAGCCTCATACCTTTACAATATATCACAGTAAAATAACTAGACAATTTTGGCCACAAATCTCTCGCTTAAAGAATGTCGTTCCTGATAGCATTACAGAAATGTATAATTTTTCATAAACAAAGCCTCAAAAAACAACACGAAGACACGAATAAAAAGATACCTACAAATGGATTTTAGCCTTCTACATGCAATTTAAAAATTGATGCCTGTATCAACCCCATTATTCACCGTAAAGATCACCTTACTATTGTAACATCTCCAAAAAAAGAAAACTGTTCACCTGTGTCTGAACATGTATAGTTGATCATATACAAATATACTCCTGTGCTTACCGGCTTGCCTTGAAAGTTTCCGTCCCATCTTCCAAGTACATCAGTACTAACATATATATGATTTCCCCACCTATCAAAAAGTCTAATCTCATTAAACTCCTCGGGTCTCTCTGATAATATTTGAAAATAATCATTTGAACCATCTCCATTTGGCGAAAATATATTTGGTATGTAAAATGCCTCGTCTGAACATTGATTAATAAATCTCACAAAAATTGTTTTTTCTAAATCACACCCCGTCGTATTGTCTGTCACAATTAGTGTATAGTGCATCTGTTGGCCAATATCGCTAATCTTTGGGTTAGCACAATCATCACAACTCAAACCACTAGCTGGTGACCAACTGTAACCATAATCATCCGTTTCATCAAAATCTATATCTACAATCTCCGCACTATTAATAAACAACTCATATTCAGTTGTTCCTAATGTTACATCTATTGTAGGTTGGACCACAACACTTACTAGAACAGAATCTTCTTCACACAATCCCAGCTTACCTACCACTAAAATTGTTTGATCAATTTCTGTATCATAAATGAGTGTGTCTCCTGTAGATAAAGCGGTTCCAGATTCATCTAACCAAGTAAATCTATCTACCATACCTGTCGCGATAAGTTCTGCAGATTCATCTTCGCATATTGTGTCACCCATGACTGTAATATCAGCTTTGTATATGACATCTATCAAAATACTATCTGACTGTATACATTCATCATATGTATATGTAACTGTATACATCGTTGTCTCTTGTGGAGATCCAAATATAATAGGTTCTATTTGTGAACTTAGATTTATTGCTGGTGACCAAATAGGATTTCCCGCTCCTGATGAGGCCAATATTATTTGCTCTCCTTCGCAAATTTGGCCATCTTCACTTATGGTTAAAGTGTCTGCTGGTATTACTGTTATTAAAATACTGTCTCTATATTCACAGCCAACGACACTATTAACATCTAAATAATAAAACTGATTTACATCTGGGGTCGCAATGGTCTCATAGCAGTTTATACATGATAGAGAATTGTCGTTCTGCCAAGTAGGATTTAATACATTATTAGATACTTTAAGAAGCGTTTGAGAATCTTCGCATATACCTCTATCGTCTATAAGAAAATCAGGGATATCGACCTCTACTTCTACTAACAAACTATCAGCCTTAAAACATCCATGCTGGTTGAAAACCGTAACAGTATAATAAGTATCATCTTGTGGATAAGCCGAGACAAATTCACAGTCAAAACTATTAAGTGTTGGTGAGTCTTCCCATACATATGTTAGTGCGGTATCAAAATTATTTATAGCCACCAATGCAGTGTCACCATTACAAACTACTGTATCCACACTTAACGAAAGGGCTGGACCTATCACAGGGACAACATTAATTATCATCGTATCAGTCGTTATACATCCATTACTGTGTTGTGCAGTAATTATATACTCTGTTGTATCAACTGGACTAGCAAAAGGTTGAAGACAATCTATACAAGATAGACCGTTGAGTTCGTTCCAAGTTAAAATCATATCTGATACTCCACTTCCAACTAATGCTCCATTTATTTGTACGCTGTCCCCGATACACATTGAGTAATCTTCGGGTAATATGGGTACGGCATTAGGAAGAATAGATAATAATTCACTATGTATATCAGAGCATCCAAATTCTGTCGTAGCAGTAAGTGTCACGCTTATGTTTTCTACTTCAGTAAACAAATGAGATCCGTCTATTTCATTTGATATTATTCCCTCGCCATAATCCCATTCATAATCCGCTATCTGACCATAAATATTTGTAGTCTTGTTCTCGAAAACAGCCAAGATGTCTTCACAAACCCGATCAGAAAAAAGTTCAAAATCTACAAGTGGTAATGTCCCAATTTGTAAATCCGTTCCTAAAGTAATCGAATCTATACAGTTGGCAACCTTTGCAGATAATTGAACTGAATATGCCCCCGGTTCAATTATACTAAATAATACATTTTCAGATTCAAATTCAAAGTTTTCATTTCCATATATTTCCCAACGATACTTAATACTTGTATCGCTAGAAACACTCAGGTTTTCTAAATTTACTTCTACAGGAGCAGTACATGTCGTATCTATATCAGATACAAAATCTAACAACAAACTATTTACCTCAATCGAATCTGTTGTAAAGCTACGAATACAACCATTGCCGTCTGATAAAATTAATTTAGGTAAAAATGTACCCGCACTTTCATAAATGTAATTTAACGTATCTGTATTTTTTGGCGTTTCAGATAGATAGGTGTCGCCATTTCCATAGTCCCATTCAAATATACATAAATCGTCCGCGGCAGCAATTAATGATATTGTTAATGGCAAACAAGCCGAATCTGTTTCAAACTCGAAAGTACCACTTGGTCCATCCACAAAAACATAGTCTTTTATCGTCATCGTATCAGCACAATATGGAGCATTAAAAGCAATTAAGCTTACATTAAACGTTCCTGGCTCATTATAAATGTGAGATGGATTTTCTGCATTCGACAATCCACTGTTATCCCCAAAATCCCACTTATAATTTATTGCATTAATCGACGTATTTGTAAAGTTTGTTATCAAGGGAGGGCACGTTTCGAATAAAGGGTTTCCAGAAAAAGATGCAATGGGATTCGCTACTTTTATATAGTTTTCCTTACATATTTTTTTAGGACAACTATATATATCATTAATTAATACACATACCGTATACAAGCCCTCTTCTGAATAAGTATGTGTTGGAGAGACATCAGTAGAAGTGCTTCCATCTCCAAAATCCCATATGTGTGATACAAGCCCTTGATTGGGTTTGTCTAGAGAAAAACTAATACTATAATCAATGCATGAAATGGTATCCGAGGCAGTAAAACGAGGATCCAAACGAGAACCATAAACACTTTGAGCAATATATATACTATCTGTACAACCCCAGTCGTCCTTCACAAATAGCGACATATCATAAAATTTATTTTCTACTATCTGCACGTATGGTGACTCCTCCTCAGAGTATATTGTTTCATTATCAAAGTACCACCTTCGTTCTATAATTTCTCCCAGTCGATCAATACTTTGATCAACAATCTGTGTTGAATCAGGCACACAAACACCATCATCGAATCCAGGTATGGCCGTTGCCTTGTTTACTTGTACACTATCCATAATAGTCAGCGTATCCTTGCAACCATGAAAATCCGAAATAATAAGAGTCGGTCCTAAGAACGGTCCACTTTCTATATACGTAATCGACGGGTCTGTAACAGACAAAGTGCTGTCAATTATTGCTCCAGGAATTAAATACTCTATGTAAATATCGTCTTGGCTATCTCCATTAATATTGATCGTAAGCGGTGCACATCCTCTAATTGTATCCAGTGTCATTACAGCCTTTGGGTCTGTAATAATTATAGTATCTGATCTATAGTGCTCACAACCAGATTCATAATTAATGGCATAATGATTTATAAAATATCTTCCACGATCTGGGAAAGTATATTTTTCTAAATTAGAATTGAAAAAAGTGTCTCTATCATGACGCCCGAGCTCAATCTCCCAAAAGGATGAATCCGCTCCAGTCGTTCCATTATTTAACATAACAGTATACGGATCATCACAATTATACTCTATTTTATAATTTACTCCTGGTTCAAGTATATTTAAATAGTCTTCTTTTATTGTCGTGTTGCTACATCCATTATGATAAGCCGTAAGAGAAATGTCCCACGTTTTTGCTGAAGATAAAATTATACTCGGATTTTTTTTTATCGACAATGTATCTGTACCATCTGTGCCCCAAACCCAAGCATCAGCAAAATCGCTTGTTACAGCCGTGAAATTTTTTGGTGTCAAGATACAATCTTCTAAAGGTGTCGCTGTAAAATCTACATTCGGTGGAACACCAGATTTTATATATTCTTCTATTAATATAGTGTCTTTACAGCCTATTTGATTTTCTACTATAAGTTGTACATCATACCTGCCCGTATCTGATATCATGAAAGAGGGATTCTCTTCATTGAACGTCATCATCTCTCCAGTTAAGCCCTTTTTTCCACTATAAACGGTCCAGTCCCAACTAACAACATCTAAATTTGATGAAATATCGTCCTGTAAAAGAACCTTTAAAGGACTGCATCCTTCAGTGCTTTCGGTTGGTAATGTGGCTTCAAAAGGTTCTATTACTATTGGAAAATCATCAAAACTAGCCGTACAACCGTTATCTGTTATATAATCTAAAGAAATATTATAAGATCCAATCTGATTAATAAGTATTGATGTCGTATCACCAAAGAGCACTTTATTGTCACCAACTCCAGTGATATCCCACGAAAAAATACCTGACTCACTTGCGGATGCTGTTAACCCCAATTCAATGGGTATTGAGCAGGCATATTGGTTATCCACATGAGCTGAAAGTATAGGACTTGGATTGATCTTTAGGCATGGTTTCGTTACAGTATCTATGCACTCACCAGAGTATCTGATCATCGTCACCTCATAGCAACCAGAAACAGAATAAGTATGTAATGGTCTGACATCTGTACTGATACTTCCATCGCCAAAATCCCAAAAAATGCTATCTGCCGAAATCGGTATAGTTTCAGAAAATGTCAACTCGGTGTCAATACAAGCTCCTAATGGACTTACACTAAAATTTAATGGGCTTCCAGGACTTATTATATCTAATTCTCTAATGGTATCGGTACAGCCATTTTTATTGACCGCTACTATCAAATCAAAACTATTAATGGTGTCATAGACGATCAGTGGTGGATTAGCACCAATAAACGTTTCACCATTGCCGAAATCCCATTCGTATGTTGTTCCTGAATCAGGGTTATTATTACTAAACTCAACTTCCCACGGTAATTCACATCCACTTATTACTTCAAACGAAGAGTCAAAAACTGGGTTTTGTAATACCTCAACAGCCTTACTTTTTACTATTGTTGCCGAACAACCTTTATCATCAGTAATAAATAAAGATGCTGAGTATAATCCAGGAGCAATATATGTGCTCTGCAGCACAGAGTCTACATTTTCAAGTATTGTTAGGTTCGTTGACCCTCCAATATCCCATATTGCCTCTACAATTTGACCATTATTTGAAGTACTTGTGTTAGTGAATACAACATCCAAAGGAGAGCATCCAAACCCAAGATCATTTACAAAATTAGCTGTGGGTTTTTCCCAAATAATAACATAGTCCTCTCTACAAAGTGTATCCGAATTTCCAAATTCATCACTAGCGATAAGACAGATATCATAGCCTCCTGGATTGGCAAAAATAATACTTGGGCTCTGCTTGTTAGCATATATCCCCGCCAAATCCCACTCTAGGTCCACTACGTTTCCTGCGGTACTCGTCGACAAGTTAGTAAATACAACCTGTGTACTTACACAAGATCTAGTTACCGAAGCACTAAAGTCTGCAGTAACCTGTGTAATGCAGTGAGAGATAAGAGCAATCCACACAAACGAAGTTAAAAGTAATTTCTTGATCAAATTAGATGGTTTTTTTGATAACCAACCCAAATATACTGAAAATCAATGAAATACAAATTATAAATAATAGTAATGTGTGTTTTTTACGAAACCCAAGAAATACATTAGTTTAATATTGAAGAAAAAATAAAAATGATTTTTTAATAACTCTTAGTTGTTAGATGGAACTCCACAACGATGCTGTTCTAATGATTGTTATTTTCAAAACCGCTACAAAAGATTCAAATTATCTCACTACAATACTTTATCGAGGTAATAGTTCTCTCTTTCTCGCATGATTTTTTTCTCATCATCTGTAGCGTCATCATAACCACATAAATGTAAGAGACCGTGGGCGATCACTCGGTAACACTCTTGTGTAGTAGAAACGCCATAAGACTTAGCGTTTTCGATTACCCTGTCTACACTAATATATATATCTGACTTGATCGCTGTCTTACTATTATTAATAGGAAATGTAATAATGTCTGTATAGTAATCGTGCTCTAAATACTGCTTATTAATACCCAAAAGATACTCGTCGGTGCAAAATATATATTGAATCTTTTCAATGCCACATTTCTCTTCTATAACTAAATTTGTTAACCATAAACGGATATCATCAGGTCTATCTAATTGATACTCTATATCGGCCTCAAAAAAATCTATTGTTTGCTCGGTATTATATTTCATCGGAAACCCTTTAATCATACTGGATTATGATATTTGTCCAAATCTCATCTCTACGGTGCAGCCATTATCTTGATAATTAACACTATCAGCTAAACTCTTGATTATAAATACTCCTCTCCCTCCGCAGCACTCAATAAACTGTTCGGCAGTAGGATCAGGTATGTTTTCTGGATCGAACCCCTCGCCTTCATCAGTAACAGTAAAAATTACACCCTGATCACCTTCTGTCATATGAATTTTTACGTATTTACTTTCATCTTGGTCGTTGCCATGAATAATAGCATTGTTAACCGCCTCGGTAAGGCTGATCAAGATATCTGCATATCTTTCACTACAGATATGATTTTTTTCGATGATCTCCTTTAGATAAGGTTCTATCATCGCAACATTATTTGTTTTTGATTCGATTTTTAGTACAGCTTTACCCATATATCATCTACCAAATTTATGCTGGCATAGCTAGATAGTCTATGCCCTTCGTGTGTAAGTTTACTAATTTGACTTTAAAGCCTTGTAATATTTGTCTACTAGATACTTGTAATAAGGTCTAAGCTCTGGAGAGATAGATTTGTACATTTCTATTTCTGCCTCACGCTTCTTTAGGTAATCCTGAAGTGATGGAGGCAGCTCTCGTTTCTTGTCTGTTCCTGTCTCTGCTTTGCGCTTATTGTCAAATTCCCTTTGTCTATCTGCTTTTTCAGCTTCCAAGAGCCTAGTGACTATATCCTGCTGTCGTTTCAGCGTTTCATTATTGAGTTTCTTATTAACGAGGTCTATTTCAATTTTATTCATCTCGTCGATGATTTCTTGTAGACCGCCGTCAGTTCCTTTTCCTTGTTCTTGTCTGTCTTTCTGAGTGTCTTGAAGTGCTTTTCTGAGCGCCGCCTGTTTTGCCGCTGCTTGAGCAAAATCTTTAGCACTTCCTGGCTTACCGTCTTTCTGACTTTTGCCAATCTTATCTAATGACTCTTGCATACCTTGCTGTCCATCGGATATTTTATCTGATGGTTCCTTCCCTCCTTTTTTACCCTTTCCTTTTCCTCCGGGCTTATCACACATCTGACTACCTGGCATACTTGCTGCTGCTTGCTGCTGCATTTGGTCCATTGATTCAGCAAGCATGAGTGCTAAATCGTTGAGGTTGGTCATCGTTCTTCGTTGATAATCTTTAGATTGAGGTATTTTTCTTTCTTCCAGATTCGTAAGAGATTTTTTAAAGTTATCTTTTACTTCAGCAACTTTTTCGATTACAAAACTTTGAATCTCCGAAACTCTATTACTAAGAGCGATAAGGCTATCTTCTATAATCTCAAAATCATCTTTTAATTTGAACTGGCCTTGAACCAACTCAACATACTTTGGCGTATTCGCTTTTGTCACATTAAGACTATTCGCTAGTCCTTCTTGGTCAAACGAAACTGTAACAAGGTTTTCCAACAGCTGTCTGATGGCCTTGATATCCTCCTCTGCTTGATCTGCTTCTCCTGACTCCATACCTGATTGCAAACTCCCTGCCATTTCCTTCATCTTACCCGCAGCGCTTTTCTGTGACTTCGACGCTCCCTTGCTATCATCACTTTTCATCTGCCCTTGGCTCTCTTCTTGCTCCTCTTGGATTTCATTTATCTTCTCTTTGTTCTCCTCCTTGTCTCCCATATCCTTGGGTCTCTCTAATTCTTCATTTTTCTTTTCAAGCTCTTCCATCTTTTTTTCTATCTCTTCCATTTCCTCATTGAGCTTCTCCTGTTCTTTCTCTAGCTCATCCATTGGCTTTTTCTCCTCTTCTGTCTCTTTGGCTAGTTCGTCTTGTTTTTTAGCTAACTCTTCAAGTTTTTCGATCGTCTCCTTCATCTCCTTCTCTACCTCCAGTGTTTTGAATAGCTCTAATAAACGATCCATTTCTTTTTCGACCGTCTCGTTATCCATCTCAAACTGCTCCATCATCTCTAACGCACTATCCTTCTCCAACTCTTGCATTAATTCTTGGATCTTATCCATCAATTCTTGCTTCTCTGGATCTAGCGCTTCTTCCATCATCTGCTGCAGCTTTTCTTGCTTCTCTAATATCTCTTCTTTTTGCTCATCCATTTCTTCTTGCTTCTCAATATTCTCGTCGAGTTTATCTTTAGCTTTTTTAAGTTTTTCTTGGATCTCTTTTTGCTTTTCAAGTAACTTTTCTAACTCTTCTTTATCCTGCCAATCGAGCTCTTTTTTAGTCAAAAGTTTTTCTCTCAACTTCTTGAATTCCTCTTGCATTTTTTTAGCGTTCTCAGAAGCCTTCTTTAAGTTTTCTTTGATCTCTTCTTCATTGAGTTGCTCTTCTTCTTTAAACTCTTCTAATGTCGGCTTCTCAAAATTCATCACCCCAGTCTTAGCAAGTTTGTTTCCATTAACAGCATCGTTGTCTGATACTTGAAAATAATACGTAAGCCTATCACCTGGAACTAGTCCTAGCTCGTTTACGTCTACCATGTGGTCATATTGTAATTCCTTAACTTTTGGCTTACTAAGGTTTACTGTTTCTGTCTTCTTATTTCTACCACTCTTATCTAATATCGTGTAATGAAAATTAAGTGTGTTGATCTTATAATCATCAGATGCCGTACCTACGAAATACATGATGTTATTCTCTGTACTGTCTTTGAATTGCTCTACATTAATCGTTGGGTGTTGATCTTTCACTATATTGATCGCATAGCTGATAGAATCGGGTTTAGGTATCTGTTGGTTGCTCATATAAAGCATGTATCTACTATTCTCTCTAAGCTTCTTAGCATACCTATAATAGTTTTCATCCTTGCGCTCTGTGGAGATTAGGTCTCCACTACCAAATTTGAGGGAGATGTCATCTGTGTACGTTGTATTGAATTCCCACACTGCCCTGGTCCCTTCGGGTACCGACACGTCGCCAATATTGCGTAATGTTTCGTCCTTACGTCCAATGTAACCGGGATAGTCAAGCTTAATAGAGAAGTCACCAAGATTTGGCTTTCTAAGGATCTTAAGTGTGTTGATCACACCCGTCACAGATCCAGAGAAGACCCTAAACTCTGTATCTTTTTGCACATTACGAAAGTCATAGCCAAATCTATCGTTAGCTACCTTATTCATTTTATATTGAAATCCATCCACCTCGATGAAAGTCTCATTAGGTAGTACCGCTCCATCTACAGTCACCTCTAATGTATAGTCTTGATATTGAACTACTGTAAAGTCGTTATTCTGCATTTCGAAAGAGAAAGGTGCTTCACGTTCAAACTTTGTATCACTATTCATAATACGATAAGTGCTATCTTTTAAAATATTAGGAGCCATGAAAATAAATCCTAGAAATAATAAGAATGGAGGCAATGCGTATTTAAGATACTGTCTGTTTTTACTAAGATCAATAGCTGACTTAAATGCTACTGGCTTGATTTCTAATGTTTTTTGTTCTATACTAGCATACAATAGTTCTTTCTGTGCCGATGTGCTTTCTTGCTCTTTGAGCTGCAACACATTGAGTAGTTTGTCTTGTACTCCTGTGAAGTGATCGCCAATGATAGATGCCGCTTTGTGGTGTGAAATAACACCACCTAATCTAAAGTACTTCGTCAGTGGAAGTAAAATCCAGTAGCCTATAGCTACAATAGAAATTGATAGAAAACCCCAAAATATGGCTTTTCTTACCCTCATATCGAAATAGAAATTATACTCAAGTATGTTGAATAGTAGGAACAAACCCAACAATAGACCAAGAGAGTATAAACCTCCTCTTATCAGTCCATTAATGTAAAACTTACGAATAAAACTATCTAGCTTCTGAATTAGAAGATTATAATTGTCTGTCTGCATTGGCTTATACCATGGTTTTTATAGAACTCATACAAAAAGTCCAACTCTATAATTCCAAAAATCGGAGATATTAGCGACATATGCCACTTTTAGAGAGTTTAATAATGCGGTGTGCAAAGCGAATATATGCGTAATTAGTACTTCTGCAGCTTTAGAGGCGCCATCTCAACTTATCACGATCTCTCTGTTAAGATAAGAAAAAGTGTCTTAATTGCCATTGTGCCAAATAAGTGATTAAATCCAAAATTGGCCTAGAATAGTAATAAAGCATACTCATCTGCCCCGTGATATAGCGTTCTGTATGAAAAAGCATGAGCACTCTTATGGTCCTGTTCTATATTTAGGTTGTCCATTATATTAGAAGCTCTAATTTGAGCGCCTACTTGTCTGCAGCAGATCACATTGATTATGACAATTGCCTTTTTCGTAATCGAAGAAGTTAATGTTTTCTTTCGATATTGAAATGTAAGTGGACCTCTCCTTCAAATTTAGGAACTCGTTTAATTATGGACCCACATTAAAGGTTTTGTTATCAAAATATAAATGAAGTTTAAGTGGGTCTCATGTTTCTAATCTGTTTTTTTAAAACCAATAATTTTCAATCCCCCATAGCCATACATCAATATCAGTGTGTATTATGGCATACATTAGAAAAATATATTAAGTATTTTTGTCGATCAATTTTTTAAATAAGTAATCTATGATCAATATCACACTTCCAGACGGAACAGTAAGACAGTATGATGCAGGATCATCAGCGATGGATGTCGCTATGAGCATCAGTGAAGGGTTGGCGAGAAACGTACTCTCAGCTACAGTAAACGACGAAGTGTGGGATGCGACCAGACCAATCCATGAAGATGCAAACCTTACACTACATACGTGGAAAGACAAGGAAGGGAAATCTACATTTTGGCACTCATCAGCTCACATACTTGCTGAAGCTATAGAAGCGCTTTATCCAGGAACTAAATTTGGTTATGGGCCATCGATAGATACCGGGTTTTACTACGATATAGATACTGGAGACAAAACTTTGACCCCTGACGACTTTAAAAACATCGAAGACAAATTTATGGAATTGGCTCGTCAAAAGAATTCATTTGAACGCACCGAAGTAAGTAAGGCGGATGCCATCGCATACTTTACTGAAAAAAATGATGAGTATAAGATAGAGACGATCAATGAACTAGAAGGTCGCCAAATCACATTCTATAAACAAGGAAACTTTACGGATCTCTGTAGAGGACCACACATACCTAACACATCGCCAATCAAGGCGGTAAAAGTGATGAGCCTAGCAGGGGCTTATTGGAAAGGCGATGATACACGTCAACAACTGACTAGAGTGTATGGTGTGACATTCCCTAAAGCAAAAGAGCTGAAAGAATATC
>Ga0115562_1001577_pt1 | contig 16732 bp, 13 predicted proteins | sample COGITO_mtgs_1105_6_FD_87200 | JGI IMG/M metagenome (GOLD analysis project Ga0115562, IMG submission 87200) | Pelagic marine microbial communities from North Sea - COGITO_mtgs_110516 | ecosystem: Environmental > Aquatic > Marine > Epipelagic | place: Germany:Helgoland, sampling site Kabeltonne...
ACTCATTGGTACCTTCCGGCCGCGAATCGTCGCACCGCCGCTACCAATTTAAAAAACCGCTAGCCGAAAGGTTAGCGGTTTTTTTCTTATGGGTCGAGAAAAGTTACTGCGACTCATCGGCACCTTCCGGCCGCGAATCGTCGCACCGCCGCTACCAATTAAGACCCGACGTTACTCGCGCTATTTATCGCGACCTTTTGTGTTGTGATCACAACATTTTTTTCGTTTTTGGGGAGGGGAGCATAAATACAGGTAAATTAACCGGCTCATCACGCATAACCCATGCTTACTATTCGCCATAGTTGTTTTAGTATTGTAGTGGTAGGTGCTACTTACCATTGTGTAGATTGTTAATGATAGGCTTAAAGTGGAGGCGCTTTGAATATTGGAGAGTCGAGTCGACGGAAGGGTTCTTATCGAAATAATAATCAAAAGAGGTGCATCAATCCTCCTCTGGTTTGCCATAAAAATAAACATTAACGTTGTTGCCGATGCAGTGACTATTGAAGGTTGGGTGCTGTGATTATTTACTGCAACCTAAGTAAAATATCAACCACAGCATTTTTTATATTTCTTGCCGCTATCGCATGAACAAGGATCAATGCGGTTAGGAGTTTTGGCGGCCTTGCTGGTGATTAATTTATTTACTATAGCGTCAAGCTCACTGATGTTTTCGTCTACTGCGTTATCTACCGAAATATTAGCAAATGCTTCATTGTCAGCAACTAGCTTTTCTAGTTCACTTTTTCTCTCATCGCTATTCACCACAAGTGTTAGTGGATTTTTCGCTGTGCCAAGCTTAGCGGTGCGCTCAAAATTATCACCCGATTTTACATAATTTTCTCTGGTATGGATGCGCCCTTTATAATAAAGATCGTGCATGGTGTTGCTCCGCTAATTAAGTGCGTAATTTAAGCGCGGGATTATAACGGAATATTTTAGATAGTCGACGAAAATTAACACATTCAGTCGTTATTAATGAAAATAACCCTAACCTGTAGATATTTGAACTAAGTGTTCGGTATCCATTGGGTGTATTGCTGATTATTGGTATAGGGGGGGGTATGGGCAAGTATGTGCGCGTTTGCAGTTAGGGTTTTGCGAGTATTTTGCTAATCTTTATTGTTAAAAATAAAAATAATTTTTAACGGCAATAGTTATTTATTTTAACAAGTGGAGTCGGCGAAAATGGCAGAAATATTAAATCGCTTAAGGCGGTCATAAGTTCCTCTATCGGTCATTTTAATTCTTAATCAATATCGACGCCTTTTTTTCAAAAGGCGCCTAAGACGAGCAAGTCAGGGCGCTCAAATTTAAGAAATAAAATGTGCGCCCTGTTTCTTATTTATCAGAAAAAACCAGATTTAAAACCATTGCCAGCGGCCGATCGATTGGTTCTGAAAACAACGCTCAGTAGATCGATACTGCTTATTAATGCACAACCTAGTATCGCCTTTACTTATTCAATCGCTCAGTAAGGTCTTGCCAGGCTATTTGGATCGCACTTGAGTCTCCCCGACTCAAGGCAACCATATATACTGCACCAGAATAGCCGGGTCGTTTCTAAACTGGGCTAATAGGTCTGCTAAATCCTGGCCGGTTAGCGTTGTATCTGGATCAAAAGGCTTGATCACATCGCTGACTGACCGTTCAAACTCCTCGGCGCGTGCCAGTAGCAGTGCTTGATTCTCAGTGGACTCTATAAAGGTGGCTGAGTCGGCATGGATTGTTTGCATCCAACCTTGGATCGTTGCGCTGTCTGGGGGCTGTTGGATCAGAGCGTCGAGTAGCGACTGCACTGCAGCAACATAGTCTTCAACCTGTTCCGGTGCGACATCGGAGGCGATAACCAAGCTGTAAACTGGCCAATCCAGAGAGTCAGCCTTTAACCAGTTATTGATGGCGTAGACTAAGCCCAGTTCCTCGCGCAGATTTTGAAATAGGGCCTCGCTGAGCCAGTTATTTAACAGCGGATGCCATTCATGTTGAGCAACTTGGATGGCGCCTCTGGGCAGTTGAAAACGAAGCGTAACCTGTGCCTGCTGGCCGCCTTTATTGTCGCCCCTGTGCACCATGGATTGACTTTGTTCTGCCAATATCCGGGCCACGGGCGGCTCTTTTGGCTGCGCTGAATGAGCTCGGGGCAGGGTGTCGAGCGCCGCAAAAATTCCTCGCTCAACTTCTTTGGCCGATATATCGCCCACGATCGCCAGTGTATAGTTTTGCGCCCCGGCGAGATGCTTGTTATAAACACTAGCTAGGCTCTCTGCTGACATGGCCTGGACCTCATCCAGCGTCAGCGTCCTGAGCGCGATATCGTTTTGGTGAAGAGTCGAATCCAGCGTTTGGATCCAGGCGGAATGCGGGTGTTGTGCAAAATCCGTTAGATAGATTTGACTCTCCTCCTGCACCGCTTGAACGGTCGCCGCCGGGAATCTCCCCTCTGTTAAAGCGATATGCAATAACCTCAACCAATCCATGGCACGCTCCGAGGGCGAGTAACCGTACAAGCCTCGGCTGGACAAGGTGTAGCTTGGAAATATCGACATATCGTTTTCGTTAAGCCATTGTTCAAGCTCGAATGCGTCTAGGTTGCGTAAGCCCGCCCGGTTCAGGACGGTCGTGGCATGGCGAGCACTGGGAGTTTCAGCCGGGCTGACGGCCGCGAGTCCACCCAGGCCGGCCAAATTAAATTCAACGCCCTCATAATTATTATCGTACCGATGCCGGATCGTCATGCCGTTGCCGAGTGACCATTCGGTAACCTCATTATCATATTCTTTTTTGGAGCTCACGCCATAAGATGGTTTGGGTGCGATTTCTAAGTCCAACTGGGGTAATTCATCGCCTTGGTTTGGTACTACAGCCGTCGCTAAACTCACGCTCGTGAGCCATTCTCTCACCTGCTCTTCGCTCGGCGCCGCCGCTGCGGGTTTAGTTAGTATGCGAATACGGTGCTGTGTATCGGTCACCTGCTTGAAGGCGTTTTGCACATCATCGGTGGTCAATTTTGGCAACTCTCTTTTGAGTGCCTTGAGCCATTTTTTCTGACCTCTGACTGGCCAACCATCGAGAAACAACAGCTCCAGTTGATTGGCAAGGTGGTCGGCAGAATCCTGTTGAGCCTGCTCATGTTCCAGCCAGGCAGTGCGCAACTGATCTAATTCGAATTGGCTGATGCCGTTGCGGATCAGTGAGAGTCGTTCAGTCTCAAGTAGGCTAATAACCTGTTGGAATTTATCGTCTGGTACGTCGGCCCTTAACGTGACAATGCGTTGTGTGGTATCGGGGTGTTCCCAATCATAGCCGGCGGACAATTCCAAATTTTGTCTATGGGCCGATTCATCGACTCTATCTAACCAGATATCCAAGCCTGCTTGCCATGCCAGCATCGGAAGGTAGTCGTCTGTTTGGCTAATGGGTTCGATTGCGGTGATAAAGTTTAGCCCGACACTATTGGTCTGGGTGAACTTGTCTGAAAATAGCAAATAATTGGCAGAGTTACTGAAGTTGATAGGGTAGGCTGTTGGCTCAATATAGGTGCTGGTGCTGTTAGGCTGAAAGTATTGATCAAAAATCCCTTGCGTAAAGTCAGTGTTGATATCGCCTGCGATAATAATGGCCATATTTTCGGCGACGTACCATTTTTTGTAGAACGCTGTCAGCAAGGCAGGCGTCGCGCTTTGTATGCTCTCTGCTGTCCCTATAGGTTTCCGATTAAGCTGCTGCGTGCCGGCGTAACGACCTTGAAATGCCTGCGCCGTGACCGTTTCCGCGTCGGCTGCGCGACCCAACTCTTGAAGCAAAACGTCCTTTTCCTGCTTAACCCCGATCTCGCTGAATTCGATCGCACTGACCCACTCGCTTAAAATCTCGACGGCACCGGCAAGCTTGTCTGTATCGGCGGATTTCAGATTTAGCGTATAGACCGTTCGGTCAAATGTGGTGACGGCATTCGAATGGGCACCAATGCTCAGGCCGAGCTCTTTGAGTCGTGTCTGGAGGGCTCCGTCTGGAAACTTGGCACTGCCATTGAAGGCCATGTGCTCGACAAAGTGTGCATAGCCTAATTGGCTATCGGTTTCTTGCAGGCTACCAATCCTGACCACCAGTTTTAGGGTGACTTCATTATTAGAATCAGAATTTTTGTTTTGCCAGAGGTATAGCTTCGGCACGCCGGAAGTGCTTTCTGCTGAGTAATCGCCCTGGGTAGGTAAAAAAGAACAGGAGGAGAAAACAAGCGTTAGCAGGACAACAAGGCCTGCTAATAAGCGCCTAATTTTGATTGAATAATGCATTGGCTTTCCTTCTATTAACTCTGAGTGCTTCCTAGCACCGTTGCTGCTTTAACCCGCTACCTAATCAAGTTGTAGCGGTTCAAAATATGAAGAATAAGACTAGGGCGGTCTATTTATCCGGTCAAGATGGAAAGTTGTTAGCAGGTATAAATGGCAGCTTTTAGGCTGGCGCTCCATCGTCTTGATAGATATTCAGTCCGGGTTAAAGTGAATTTACATCAAGCCAACACACAAGGACCTTAATCGTAAGAAGTATTGATCTCAATCAGGTATTTAATTAGGCCTTATCTCGTAATGCACTAAAATAATCAGGTAGTGAATTTACCGAGACTTTGCAAATAATGAAAATACTGGAGCCAGTCTTATGACGCCTTGTCGATCGACCTATCTCGTTGCTTTACTAGCCCTTAGTCTCGCTGCATTACTCGCCAGTGGTTTAGCCACCGCCGAAGAGCGTAAGATTGAAATTCCCTTCTACGACGCCTGGTTAAGTTCTCCCCATGCCGATTTTACTTCAGAGCCCTTTGCCCATTGGAACGACGACGGGGCAGTTGATCAACGCTGTGCGGCATGCCACTCCACCACAGGTCACCTAGACTTTATCGGTGCCGACGGCTCAGCTGTGGGCTCGGTCGAAAAGACGGCACCCATTGAAGAGGGCGTTGCCTGCGTTGCCTGCCACAATAAGGTCACCGGCCAGATGACCGAGGTGACCTTTCCGTCCGGCATGGTTGTTGCGCGTGAGGAGGCCGATGCTCGCTGTATGGATTGTCATCAGGGTAGAGAGTCGGGTGCATCCATTAATGCCATGATCGCTAAGGCCGGCGTCGGCGATGATACGGTCGATGCGGCTTTGAAGTTCCTGAATGTGCATTATGCCGCCGCGGCGGCAAGCCGCTTTGGATCCGAGGCCGGGGGCGGTTACGAATACGCCGGTGAGGATTATCTCGGGTTTTATTTTCATGATGACTACGCGACCCAATGCAATGATTGCCACAATCCCCACACCACCAAGGTTGAGCCGCTGTTCTGTGCTGAATGTCATGAAGAGGTAACGTCGATAGATGATTTTGCCTTTATCCGCAGCAGCACAGGCGACTTCGATGCCGACGGCGATAGCAAGGAGGGCATCAAGCAGGAAATCGAAGGACTGCATGCCATTCTCTATGCGGCCATGCAAACCTACAGTGAGAAAATAGTGAACGCCCCGCTGGCATACGATGCCCATGCCTACCCATACTTTTTTGCTGATACCAACGGCAATGGCCAGGTCGATGAAGATGAGGCGGTCCGAGCCAATGGCTACCAACAATGGACACCGCGTTTAGCGCGAGCGGCCTATAACTATCAGTTTGCTGCTAAGGATCCGGGCGGCTATACCCACAATCCCCAGTATATGCTGCAGCTATTGAATGACAGCGTGCAGAACCTGGGTGAAAAGGTGCCGGTCCCGGCTACTGTGCGCCCCGATTAAACCGCGCGCCTCGACTAAAAGGCATAGGTCTGTATGACGTTACACTATTCTGAACTGCCGGCGCGAAAGGGCCGGCGGTTCTGTTTTGTCGGTCTGTTGTTAATTGGCTTGTTTTCGGCTGTCCCTGTTGTGGCAGCACCGACGGCAGATCACAGCCAATTCGACGCCCTTCAAGTCCCCTTTAGCGACATCGAACAGATCAATGCCGCCTGTGTTGGCTGTCATAATGTGGCCGAAGATCAGCTGCATAAGACTCTTCATTGGCAGTGGGACATCGCTCTGGAAAATGGTGAACAATATGGCAAGCTGAATGTCATTAACGCCTACCACCCCAATATCGCGTCCAATAGCCAGGCCTGTGGCAGTTGCCATATTGGCTTTGGCTTGGCCAAAAAAATCACCGATGGCATTGCGCCGGCGGCGGTCGATTGTTTGGCCTGCCACGACACCAGCGGCGAATACTTCTATTTCCGCTTTCATCAAGACGGGGCCGAATGCGCCATGTGCCATGACGACGGGGCCGATGCGATGAAGCAACGGGTCAAGACGCAGGGCGAAAAATACACCCTGTCGCTTAGGGCCATGGCTCAGTCGACTGGCGCCACCTCGACGGCCACCTGCGGCAGTTGTCACTTCTACGATGGCGGCGCCGATGGTGCCAAACATGGCGATCTGGATAGCTCGTTGTTCGACGCGGATTTTGCCGTTGATGTCCATATGAGTGCCGACGGCGCAGACTTCACCTGCAGTTCCTGTCATCAGAGCATTGATCATCAGTTGTTTGGCAGTCGTTATCAGGCGCACAGTGTCGGCGATGACCAGGGCGTCAGTGCGCTCACCGGTGCACGTGCTACCTGCGTGTCGTGCCATGGCGACCGGCCGATGCAGGACGATAAGCTCAACGATCACACCGATGTTATCGCCTGTCAGACCTGCCATATTCCCACCTATGCCCGCGGTGGCATTGCCACCAAAACCAAATGGGATTGGTCCACGGCCGGCGAACTGAACCGCAGTAAGCGGCCCAAGGTTGAGGTCAATAGCGCCGGTCGGGTGAGCTATGCCAGCCAAAAGGGGCATATGGAGTACGGTGAAAACCTAAAGCCGGTCTATCGCTGGTTTAATGGAGCGATGGTCTTTAAAGCGCCCGGCGCCGAGGTGAATAGCGACGGGGTGACGCTGATTAATGAGATCCAGGGGTCGTCGCAGGATGGCATCTCGAAGATCTTTCCATTCCATCAAATCACCTCAATCCTGCCCTACGATACCCAGAGCCAGCAGCTGATGCCGATGAACTTGGCGGGCCGCAGTAGAGATGCCTACTGGAATGGCTACAACTGGCCAAAGTCGCTCAAGGCCGGTGCCAAGGCGGCGGGTATTGAATTCTCTGGCAATTTCGATTTCACCGTAAGCCAAATGTCCTGGCCGCTCAATCACTCGGTGGCACCCAAAGAACAGGCCTTAAGCTGTAACGCCTGCCATGGCGCAACATCTGACGGTCTATTGGATGAGGTCGAGGGGCTCTACATTCCGGGTCGGCGTCAACATGCTTGGCTCGATCGTTACGGCGTGTTGGCGCTGCTCCTGACCTTTCTGGGTGTGGCCGGTCACGGCACCCTGAGAGCCTATTTCGGCTGGCGGAGGAAACAGCTATGACTGAGATAACCGAACGCATCTATCTGTTTAAATGGTTTGAACGCTTTTGGCATTGGTCGCAGGCGGTGTTAATTATCCTCATGGCCATTACCGGTTTTGAAATCCATGGCAGTTACAACCTGTTTGGTTTCCACACCGCGATCGACATCCATGTATATTCCGCCTGGATCCTGATTGTGCTTTGGGTCTTTACCATCTTTTGGCATCTAACCACCGGTGAATACAAACACTATATTCCCACCTGGAAGGGACTCACCCAGCAAATTCTTTATTATATGCAGGGTATCTTTACCGGTGCGCCGCATCCGTTCCATGCCAGTGCCAAGGCCAAGCACAATCCGCTGCAACGCATTGCCTATCTGCTGCTCAAGGTGATGATGATCCCGCTGATCTGGGCCAGTGGCCTGCTCTATCTGTTTTACAATGACTGGGCTGCCTGGGGTCTAGTCGAGCTGGGCTTAACCTTGGAGCAAGTTGCTGTGGTTCATGTCCTAGCGGCCTTTTTGCTGCTGCTATTTTTAATCGCCCACCTGTATCTGATTACCACCGGCGCAACCGTCTTGCAGTTTACCAAGGCCATGATCACCGGCTGGGAAGATGTGCCGGTGGAGCACAACAAGCAACCCAGGCTCTAAGCCCATCAGCGGGGCGCTCTGCCTCGCCGAATCGCCCTGCTAAACGGCCGACGGCCATTGTTCTACTCGCCTGCTGTGCTATTATCCGCCGCTCGACGCATCCCATGATGCATTGTGTCGGGTGTACGGTCCTTTGGTAAGGGTAGGCATCCAACGCAATTAACACCTGACTAGTTACAGTCCAACACGTGGCCTTTGGTAGAGGTCACCACTGAAGGAGAACAGCATGCCTGTTATTACCTTGCCCGATGGTTCCACCCGCGAATTCGATCAACCCGTCTCCATTATGCAAATCGCCGAGGCGATTGGCCCCGGTCTAGCCCGCAACACCCTAGCTGGCCGCATTGACGGTGTCCGTGTCGACGCCTGTGACCTGGTGACTCAGGATGCCAAGATAGAAATTATCACCCCCAAGGATGACGACGGTCTGGAGATCATTCGTCATTCCTGTGCACATCTGTTGGGCCATGCCCTGAAGCAGCTTTACCCCGACGTTAAGATGGCCATTGGGCCGACGATCGAGAACGGCTTTTATTACGATATCGAGTTGACGCAACGCCTAACCGAAGACGACCTGGACAGCATCCAGAAGCGTATGCTGCAGTTGGCTAAAACCGATTATGCCGTGGTTAAAGAGACCGTCAGTTGGCAGCAAGCCTTCGACGCCTTCGATGCGCGCAACGAACCCTATAAGAAAGAGATACTGGAACAGAACATCGCGCGCGATGATCGTCCGGGTCTCTACCATCACGAAGAATATGTGGATATGTGTCGCGGCCCGCACGTGCCGAACATGAAATTCTGTCAACACTTTAAGCTGATGCGCATCTCTGGTGCTTACTGGCGTGGCGACAGCAAAAATCAGCAGCTCCAGCGTATTTATGGCACCGCCTGGGCGGATAAAAAGCAGCTCAAAGAATATATGTTCTTTCTCGAAGAAGCCGAGAAGCGCGATCATCGTAAAATTGGTAAAAAACTCGACCTGTTCCATCTCCAGGAAGATGCCCCGGGTATGGTGTTTTGGCATGCCAATGGTTGGACCATCTATCAGGTGATCGAGCAGTATATGCGCCAGAAGCAGCACGCCTATGGCTACCAAGAGATCAAGACACCGATGATCGTCGATCGCTCCCTATGGGAACGCTCCGGCCATTGGGACAAGTTTAAAGACAGTATGTTTACCACTCACAGCGAATCGCGTGACAACGCGGTGAAGCCGATGAACTGTCCCTGCCATATCCAGGTCTTTAATCAGGGTCTGAAGAGTTATCGCGATCTGCCGTTGCGCTTGGCCGAATTTGGTTCTTGTCACCGCGATGAGTCTTCTGGCTCACTGCACGGCATTATGCGCGTGAAGGGCTTTGTGCAGGACGATGCCCACATCTTCTGCGCCGAAAATCAGGTGCAGGCGGAGGTGGCCAAGTTCATCGACATGCTGGAAGAGGTTTATCACGACTTTGGCTATGATGAGTTTATCCTCAAACTGTCGACTCGCCCGGAACAACGGGTCGGTTCCGACGAGGTTTGGGATAAATCTGAAGCCGCACTCGCCGAAGCATTGAACGCAACGGGCAAAGAATGGGCCTATTTACCCGGCGAAGGGGCCTTTTATGGTCCAAAGATTGAATTTACCCTGAAAGACAGTCTGGGTCGGCTCTGGCAATGTGGTACCATCCAGGTCGATTTTTCAATGCCGGGTCGTCTCGACGCCCAATATGTCGATGAGCATGGCGAACGCCAGACGCCGGTGATGTTACACCGGGCCATTGTCGGCAGTTTTGAACGCTTTATTGGTATTTTAATCGAACAGCATGCGGGCGCGATGCCAGCTTGGTTGGCCCCAACTCAGGTAATGATTTGTAATATTACCGACGCTCAGGGCGAAACTGTGCAATTAATTGCCAAAAACCTTGAAAATGAAGGATTTAGAGTACGATCTGACTTGAGAAATGAGAAGATCGGCTTTAAAATCCGCGAGCACACAATTCAGCGCGTTCCCTATTTGCTGGTTGTGGGCGACAAAGAAGTAGAAAACGGCACCGTTGCGGTTCGAACTCGTGAAGGTGAGGATTTAGGCGTAATGCCATTAGCCGAATTTAGTCAACTGTTGCGCGGCGCGATAGCGCGCAAGAGCCGAATCAGCAAAGATGAGGAATAAGTTATAAAACGTAACGCGAGAGCGGCTAAAAATGATAGCCGACATGTCATTAATGAGCAGATAGACGCAGTCGAAGTACGCTTAATTGCGGAAGATGGCGAACAATTGGGCGTAGTATCGTTAGAAGAAGCGATTAAAAAAGCGCGTGAGGCTGGCCATGAATTGGTTCAGATCTCCAATTCGGACCCTGTCGTTGCAAAAATCATGGATCTTGGCAAGAAACTCTACGAAGAGAAGAAGGCGAAAGCCGTTGCCAAGAAAAAGCAATCTCAGGTGCAGGTTAAGGAAATCAAATTCCGACCTAATACTGATATTGGTGACTATAACGTTAAGTTGCGTAACCTTATTCGTTTTCTGGAAGAAGGTAACAAGGCCAAAATCACCTTGCGCTACCGTGGTCGCGAAATGGCCCATCAAGAGCTCGGCATGGAGCTGTTGAAGCGGGTTGAAGGCGATTTGTCTGAGTATGGTGCCGTTGAGCAGCATCCGAAGATGGAAGGTCGTCAACTGACCATGGTGATATCACCGGCCAAGAAAAGGTAATTTGCCCGGGAAATTCATTTCCCGAGCGAACCCGGAGGCAGCTCGTTAGTCTCCGGTTAACGAAGACGACCCGCTTTTGAGGTCGTTTTTTATTAAAAGGCAACCGCTAGCTTCGAGGGGTTCCAAGGTCCTAAACGACTGACCCTGCACTACGTATGTGAAACGGTAATTGAAGTAAATCAGGAGATTGAAAATGCCAAAGATGAAAAGCAATTCTGGCGCTAAAAAACGCTTTAAGCGCACGGCGAACGGCTTTAAACACAGACAGTCTTTCCGTAGCCATATCCTGACTAAGAAAAGCAGCAAACGGATCCGTCAGTTACGCGGTATGTTGCAAGTTTCTGCCGCAGACAAGGCGCTTGTTAAGCGCATGCTGCCTTACATCTAATACAGGAGATTTAATATGGCACGTGTAAAACGCGGTGTTGTCGCTCGTAAGCGCCACAAGAAAATTCTAAAGCTAGCCAAAGGTTATTATGGAGCTCGTTCACGAGTCTTCCGTGTTGCCAAGCAAGCGGTTATCAAAGCAGGTCAGTATGCATATCGTGACCGTCGTCAGCGTAAACGCCAATTCCGCGCTCTGTGGATTGCCCGTATCAATGCTGAATCACGCGTCAATGGTCTGTCTTATAGCAAATTCATCAACGGCTTGAAAACAGCCATGATTGAAATTGACCGTAAAGTACTTGCCGATCTGGCTGTTTACGACAAGGTTGTTTTTGCAGCCATCGCAGAACAGGCCAAAGCTGCATTGCTTAAAGGCTGATTAGAATTGATTGAGAAACCCGCTTCGGCGGGTTTTTTTTGGCCTGCGTTTGTGCCCGGAGGGTGCTGAACAATTGAGCTGGAAAGACAGGCTGCGCTGCAGTGACTGGAGTCCGCCAGCGGCCGGGCGAGTGAAAATAGCCTTGGTCGCGCAGCGCCAGAGTGGGTATTATGGTCGCTACTTTTATTAAAGGAGATGCATATGACGGTTTTAGTCACCGGTGGTGCCGGTTATATCGGCAGCCATACTTGCCTGGAATTGCTCAATGACGGACAGGATGTCTTGGTCTTGGACAACTACTCGAACAGCTCGGCCGAGTCGCTGACACGAGTGAAAGCCCTAAGCGGTAAATCGCTCACCTTTGTGCGCGGTGATATCCGCGATCGCGCCTTACTCGATACCCTATTTCAACAGTACCGCATTGACTCGGTGGTGCACTTTGCCGGTCTAAAGGCTGTCGGTGAAAGTACCGAGCAACCACTGGCGTATTTTGACAACAATGTTGCTGGCAGCCTGACGCTGTTGCAGGCCATGCAAGAGGCCAAGGTGTTTCGCTTTGTGTTTAGCTCCTCGGCCACCGTTTACGGCGACCCGGCAACCGTACCCATTTTGGAATCCTTCCCGTTAAGCGTCACCAATCCCTATGGTCGCACCAAACTGATGGTGGAAGATATGTGCCGCGATTTGGCAGCATCCGATGCGCGCTGGCAAATTGCGCTGTTGCGCTACTTTAATCCGGTCGGCGCCCATCCCAGCGGTACCATCGGCGAACAGCCCAATGGTATTCCCAACAACCTAGTGCCCTACATTACCCAGGTGGCGATCGGTCAACGCGCCTTCCTGTCGGTCTTTGGCGACGACTACGATACGGCCGATGGCACCGGCGTGCGCGACTACCTGCATGTCGTCGACCTGGCCCAAGGCCACCTCAAAGCCTTATCGAAAATCCAAACTCAACCGGGTTGTGTGGCCTATAGCCTAGGCACCGGTCAGGGTTATTCAGTGCTGGATATGATCACCGCCTTTGAAAAGGCGTCCGGGCAAAAAATTCCCTATCAGGTGGCGCCGCGGCGTCCGGGGGATATTGCCTGCTGTTATGCCGATCCATCCTTCGCGGCACAGGAATTGGGCTGGCGCACGACCAAGGGACTCGATGAGATGATGGCCGACTCCTGGCGTTGGCAGAGTCAAAACCCGAACGGATACGGCAAGTAGCGTTCTAGTAGGCGCTATTGGGCAATGGCCTGGGCACAGTCGGTGCACAGGCATTTCAATTCCAACTGCGATTGCGTCAAAACAAAGCCGGCCTGCTCAACACTGATCTTTAGCGCGGCAAAGATTTCCTTCTGTATGCCAATCTCCTTGACCTGATGACACTGCTCACAAAGCAAAAACTGTGGCACCTGGTGTATATGATTGCAGGTGCTGTGCGCGCAGGAGACAAACTTATTGGCCGAGGCCAGCTTGTGAGCCAGATTATTTTCGGTCAAGAAATCGAGCATCCGATAGATCGACATAGGCGGTATCGACTGACCAAACTGTTCCTTGCACTGCTCGGCCAGCTCATAGGCTGAGAGCGGGGTATCGGAGGCCAGCAACAGGGTGAAGACGTTACGGCGCTTGGGGGTCAGCTTAACACCGGCCTTGTCGGACGCATCGTCGGCTCGTATCGTCGCGGCTTGTAGGGTGGTCATGATAGCTCTCACTTCAGTCGCGTTAGGGCGGATGGTTCATGGCAGAAGAGTTGGTTAATTAAATGATATGATATATCATTGCACACTAATCATACTACTTAGAAGGCCTATCTTAGCCCATGCATTCTTCTATTTCCGCATCATCTCGCCGAAAGTCGTTTATCTTACTGCTAATGGGCCTGACATTACCGCTCTTCTCCGTCGCAGCTGATAAAATCAAGGTCGTTGCCACCTTTAGTGTGCTGGCCGATATGGTCGAACAGATTGCCGGCGACGCCATTGAGCTGACCACGTTGGTCGGGTTGAACAGCGATGCCCACGTATACCAGATTCGACCGATAGACGCTAAGCACGTCAGCGAAGCGGATCTACTGGTCACCAATGGCCTGGGTTTTGAGGGTTGGCTCGGTCGGCTGGAACAGTCTTCCGGCTTCAAGGGGCGCAAGTTGGTGGCATCGGACGGGATCGAGGCCATTCACCATGAAGGGCACGCCGATCACGCCGATCATGGCGACGGCGATCTCGATCCCCATGCCTGGCACAGTCTGAGCAATGGTCGCCAATACGTCAGCAACATAGCCCAAGCCTTGATCGACGTCGATCCAGCGCATGCAGACCACTATCAGCGTAATCTGGTGCGCTACCTGGCAGAGATCGATGCTCTAGACCTTGAACTGTCGGGCCGGGTCGCAGCCATTCCCGAGGGTCAAAGGCGGGTCATTACCTCTCACGATGCCTTCGCCTATCTGGCCCAGGCCTATGGCTTTGAATTTTTCTCGCCGCAACGCATTAGTACCGAAGCCCAGCCCTCTGCGCGAGATATTGCCCAATTAATTCGCCAGATTCGCGAGCAGGGCATTGGTGCACTCTTTATCGAAAACATCAGTGACGATCGCTTAATGCAACAGATCGCCAGTGAAACCGACGTTAGGCTGGGCGGCAAGCTCTACTCTGGTGCCCTGTCCGCAGCCAATGAGCCGGCCTCAACCTACTTGGCCATGATGCGCCACAATGTCACGCTGTTGTTGGCGGCGTTCTAACCACCCTAGGCAGCAAGCTGCGTCTGTCAAGGCAGGCAAGGCAAGGGGTGGTGAAAGCCTCTTTGGGTTGCTTAGAGGCCCACGGGGAGCTCGGCGGGCAGCGTTAAGAGGTTCGGCGATCGCTGTGCTTGCCACCAGGGGTTAATCTATGCAATCTTGTTCAGCAAGGGGCCCACTGACGATCGTCGTACAGCACTATTTCCGTCCGCGAAGTACTCCGATGTCCGAGTGGCCTAACCACCCTATACATTCTCCATTGGCCTACTGCCAATCAAGCGAAGACACTTAATTATGCATATTACTGATAACTTCGACAGCGGCAACATCCGTGTTATTGATGCATCCGATGCCGGCAATATCCAGCTGGAAATAAAGCACGATCATCAATCAGAATTTTTCCAATGGTTTCATTTTAAATTACAAACCGATCCGGTCCGGCCGGATGACGCGCAAGAGCATGTTATTCATTTAATAAATGCCGGTAAATCGGCCTATGTTCAGGGTTGGGTCGATTATCAAGCCGTCGCCTCTTACGACCGTGATCATTGGTTTCGGGTGCCGACCCAGTTTGATGGTGAAAAACTCACCATGCGTTTAACACCAGAATACGACTCGGTCTATTTTGCCTACTTTGCACCCTACAGCTATGAGCGCCATCAAGATCTGATTCACAGCGCCCAAATGCACCCCGATTGCCAATTGCATGTACTCGGCCAAACGCTCGATGGCCGTGACATGAGCCTATTAAAAGTAGGCACAGACGGTGAAGGTAAACGCGTCGTTTGGATTACGGCACGGCAACACCCGGGCGAAACCATGGCCGAATGGTTTGTGGAAGGTTTGGTAGACCGCTTGTTAAATGAGAATGATGGTGTCGCCCGGGCTCTAATAGACCAGGCGGTGTTCTATATTGTGCCCAATATGAATCCAGACGGCAGCGTCCGGGGTCATCTGCGGACCAATGCCGTTGGCGCGAACTTGAACCGAGAATGGTTAGAGCCGAGCATGGAGCGGAGCCCGGAAGTCTTCTTGGTGCGTGAGAAAATGCTCCAGACCGGGGTCGACATGTTCCTGGACGTGCATGGAGATGAGGCATTACCGGTTAACTTTGTCGCCGGTTGTGAAGGTGTCGTGGCTTACGACGCCCGCCATAAAGCACTAGAGGACAAATTCAAAGCCATCATGATCGCCATTACCCCTGAGTTCCAAGATGAACGCGGATACGGCAGAGGCGCGCCGGGTAAGGCGAACCCAACCGTCGCAACCCATTGGGTTGGCAACCACTTTAGATGTTTAGCCTATACCATTGAAATGCCATTTAAGGACAATGACTTGCTCCCTGATGATAGCGTTGGTTGGTCCGATGGACGCAGCAGCCTGCTGGGACGCGACTTTTTGACCGGTGTTTATCATATGGTTGGTGATTTGCGTTAGGCCCTCCATGCGGCACTATCCGCACTGCGAATAGCAGTGCAGTCGCATTTATGTTCGTCAATGGGTGTACAAAAAGCTTTGTTATCCAGGTTTCAGCACACCCGTTGATCAGATAGTACCTAATATGAGGGGATAAAACTAAAAGAGGACTGCCAGGTCTTAAGAGGGTTTGTTATAGTCAGGGAAAGGCCGAAATAATAACAAAAATGTCTGTTTTAAAGCATTCAAAACGAATGAATCACCCACCGCAAATCGAGGCTACCGTGGCGAATCGAAATCTGAATGGTGGCTACAACTCAAGACTACTGGTCACTTTGCTGTTAAGTTTAGCCGTTTTTCTATTTCTATTGGCAATGTTCGATAAAAAATTCCGCGCAAGTGAAACCGACAAGCTGCAAGAACAAGCAAGTCAACGATTATCTGTTTATCAAAACTCGTTGTTAACCAGTATTGAACAATACGAATTTTTACCCGCAGTGCTGTCAACGGATCCAAGAATTTTGCATGCATTAACAGAGGGGTCCGCTGTAAGTGAAAGCTCTCCACTGTTAAGCCAAACAAATGATAGAGCAGGATCTGACGAGATATTCTTGATGAATAAGGATGGCCTGACCATTGGGTCGTCTAATTATCTTTCGAATACCAGCTTTGTTAATCAAAACTACGCCTTCAGACCCTACTTTAAAATTGCAATCGAAGGCGGCCTTGGGGTCTATTTTGCAGTAGGGGCGACGAGCGGGAAAGCGGGGCTTTTTCTTGCTGAAGCCGTGTATGTTGATGGCGTCGTTACCGGTGTTATTGTTGTGAAAATATCCTTGGCAGCGCTGGAAAATAGTTGGGTGCAGTCGGGAGAAAAGGTTTGGCTTTCCGACGAACTTGGCATTGTATTTTTATCCTATGATGCTCGATGGCAATACCTGGGTCTGCGGCCGTTAAGCCTGAAAGACCAAAAATTGGTAGCGGAAACCAAACAATACGGTACCGAGGAAATCGAGCTGTTTGCAATAAAAGACGATAATTCCAAATATTCCTCG
>Ga0115562_1001578_pt1 | contig 16721 bp, 16 predicted proteins | sample COGITO_mtgs_1105_6_FD_87200 | JGI IMG/M metagenome (GOLD analysis project Ga0115562, IMG submission 87200) | Pelagic marine microbial communities from North Sea - COGITO_mtgs_110516 | ecosystem: Environmental > Aquatic > Marine > Epipelagic | place: Germany:Helgoland, sampling site Kabeltonne...
ATGGTTTCAAGCACAAAACATGAAAATTGGCGATCTCCATGCTGGGGCACCTGCATTACATAGCGACTCTCGTTATAATCTTGATACTGCTTTGATCACCAGTAAATATGGTATCAGTGTGGACTATTTATCCATACTAGTAGAAACAACTCCTGAAGCCTGTACTTCATATCAAGTGATGAATGCCATTGATGAATTGCAGTGGAAAGTATCGAATATTCGGGGGGTGCAGTCTGCTGTTAGTCTGGCATCCGTTGCCAAATTGATTAATGCTGGTTATAACGAAGGTAATCCCAAGTGGCGTGTTTTACCCCGTAACCAACAAACATTAGTACAATCTATATCACGTATTCCTACATCTTCAGGTCTGCTTAATGGTGACTGTTCAGTGATGCCCATCATTTTATTTATGCAAGATCATAAAGCAGAAACGATTAGTCGTGTGATTAATGCAGTTAAGACGTTAAGACATGAATACCAAACCGATAGTTTACAATTTAAATTGGCGTCTGGGCCTATTGGTGTCATGGCCGCACAAAATGAAGCGGTGGACGCGGCTCAAGAGCCAATGATGCTCTATGTATTTGGCGCTGTTATTTTATTATGTTTAATCAGCTTTAAGTCACTGCGGGCGACACTTTCTGTGGTGATCCCTTTATACGTAGTGTCAGTGATGGCTCAAGCATTAATGACCTATTTACATATTGGATTGACCGTTGCTACTTTACCCGTCATAGCCTTAGGAGTAGGTATAGGGGTTGATTACGGTATCTATATATTATCGACCATGAATAATAAACTGAAGGAAGGCATGGCTGTGCGCCAAGCATATTTTGAAGCACTGATTGAACGGGGTAGTGCGGTATTATTTACAGCCGCCACGTTAGCAGTAGGGGTGAGTACCTGGGTTTTTTCAGCCTTAAAGTTTCAAGTGGATATGGGGGTTTTACTCACTTTCATGTTTGTTGTAAACATGTTGGGAGCTATTATTGTTTTACCAGCGCTGGCTTCGATTTTTTGGCGCAAACAAGGCTGATTATTATGAGCATAATCATGCGTATAATGACGAGCTAAGCCTAAAACTAACACTTTGCAGCACTGTAATCCCATCACTATAATCCCAACACCCGCGGTTGAAATCGTCTTGCCTTCGACCTTATCCAAACACAGCGCGAGGTGTTTGTAAATAGACTAGTTGATAAGTTTTTTAGTACTTTCAACATCGGCAGTTGCACGTGAATATTTCCCTCCTGTTACAGATAAGAGCGCATCAATGAATGCTACCCACATGTCATACTTTAATTGCTGCTGTAGTGTAGGAGAGGGTGCTTCATATCGTGTTGAGTGTGGGTCGATAACTTCTGCACTGCCATCAAACAGGGCTTGACAGATTTCATTAACAGAGCATTTTTTCGATATGTCCGTAATGATTTTTTTCTTGTCCTTGATGTCAAATGGAACACAATATGCAACTGCTTGTGGTTGCGTATGCATAACCGTTTCAACAAAATAGTCATCATCTCACATGGCTTTGTCGGCATCATGAGTAAAAAGGATGTTGCTGGGACAATGCTGTAGCAGAAAGTTTCTTTGGAAGTCTAAAACAAGAGCGAGTGTATTGGCGTAATTACTCAACCCAATTTAGCGCCCAACAATATATCTTGAATTACATAACCATGTGGTACAACAGCCATAGACTTCATTCGTATTTGGATTACCAAAGCCCTAATGACTTTGAAAGACAAAACAATGATTTACAAAAAGTAGCTTAACTGGGGGGGCGTTTTAGGTTGACCACGTCACCCTATTTATTTAGGGCTTTTTTTGCTTGAAATTAAGTGATTTGTATTTATAAGATTTTATAAGGCTAATCCCATAAACCATAAACCATAAACCATAAACCATAAACCATAAACCATAAACCATAAACCATAAACAATAGCGTGGAATACCGAACAACTTATTTGACACTAAGCGTGGATATCAAGGTAGTTGGAGTTTCTAATAATGTTTATCAGAAAGTTCAGTAAGGCGATCTAGCCTTTCAGTTATTTCATCAAGCTGTGTGAAATGAACGTTTAAATTTGAGGTTATCCATTCTTCTGTCAGTTTATCAATAGAATCTTTTGTATTTGACGGCTGAAGAATTACAGAAAGAAGAATGGAAAATAAAATTATTTGGGAAATGTCGATTGGGAATTGCGAAAGTTCGATGCTTGGAAAAGCATATAGGACATAATTTATTCACTAGAAGTGAGGCATAAGAAACGCCTAATAAAAAAACACATAGAGAGAAATAGCAATTATGGCTATGGATACCAAGCTGGATATTAGTACACCATACTTGAAATTTTCTAAGCTGTCTTTAATGTTCACGAAAGCCTAATTTGATGTATAACGCCCAATTAACAGGCAAAAAATAGTTGGTTAAAATAAGCGACGCAGGAGCAAAAACCAACTGTTTTTTGTCCTTTAGAATGACTTGTTATATTTTTTATACCATAATGTAATATATATAGGTACTTATAGGGTTTGATATCATGGCTAAAAACACAAGCGTAACATTAGGCGATCATTTTGATCAGTTTATAAACCAACAACTTAATACTGGTCGTTATGGCTCAGCAAGTGAAATTATTAGAGCTGGATTAAGAGTGTTAGAAGATCAAGAAGCTAAACTTTTAAACTTACGCAATATGCTAATCCAAGGCGAACAAAGCGGGGTTGCCGAATACAGCTATGACAATTTGTTGATTGAGATAGATAAAGATAACCATTAATGAATAAATTTTTACTATCTTCGAAAGCCAAAACCGATTTAATTAAAATAGCTAAATATACCCAATTAACTAGGGGAATAGCTCAACGTAACGATTACCTAAAAGTATTAGATAGCATATTTCAATTGTTAGCTAATGAACCTGAGTTAGGGTTTAATTGTGATTACATTAGAGAGGGTTACAGCAAATACCCACAAGCTAGTCATGTGATTTATTACAAAGAGTATAAAAACAGCCAAATATTTATAGTGCGTATATTGCATAAAAGTATGGACGTTAAATCCGCACTCTAGAAAAATATAACGCTTTAGTGTTTGTACGGCGTGCTTTTCAATGCCGTGTAAACCTGTGTTGAACGTTTTCAATTGCCGCATCTCTAAATTTTAGTTTGATTCATGCTGTAGGAATTTGTAATTTTTGCAAAGACGAGGTGGGCGACTAATTTATTGGAGAGGTTTACGATTACCTATTTATTATTCATCACTTTCTATTTCTCACGTCGACGAGTACTGCAAATTAGCTGTGTCATTCCAGTTTCGCTAGATCTGCATTCCAGAGTTGTGTCACTTCTATTCCAGCGCTGGAATTGGGTTGTTTGAATATCAATAAGTGAAGTGGTCAAGTCATTCTGGCCACGGGTTTGTAGTACTGATGCCGATATTCCGATTCATTTGGTGTCAATCCACCATTATATGAATGCGGCCTAAACTCACTGTAATAGCCAATAATATAATCATTGATAGCGTGCTTAGCTTGACTAAAACTGCAATAGCCAGTTGTTGGTATATTTCCTTCTCAAGCTCAGCTCGCGCAAGCTTCTTCTTTAAATCCTTAATTTCTAGCTGGTCAGGCGACATTGGGGTTTGCTCAACTCTCACGCCTTTACGTTCTTGTTGAAGTTGTTTTACCCACTTTCCTATCGTTGAAAAACCAACCCCAATTGCCTTAGCAGCTTCGTCGTGAGTGTAACTTTGGTCAACAACCAGTTGTACTGTTTCCAATCTAAATTCAGGACTAAATGTCCGTCTTATTTTTTTACTCATCTTTGGCACCTAATCTTGCTATGCTGATAGCATAACAATCTCTTGTTAGGTGGCCAAATTAACTATGCCACTTCACCTAGGGGTGAGTTCGGCCTAGGTAGCATTAGATAAGAAGCATGTTTCATTTCGAGGTTGGATAATATGGGAAGTATGGTGGAGGCGACTTGCGCATGTGGTTACTCCTCAGGGGTTATGGGTTTAGGAGGAGATCGTGGTAATTATCTTACTTATTGTGGATTTCCATGCTATTGCAGCGCCTGTAAGAGTTTATTTGTGGCTAACATGTATGCTCCAGATGTATTATGTGCAAATTGTGATGCCAGTTCTGTTGTGCCTTATGATGATCCTATCCTTGAGCTAACACATGGGGTAGTAAACGAAATATTCTCTTGGAATACTACAAAGAGATTAGGTAGAGAATTGAAGCTTCATGACAGTAAGTATTTGTGTCCGAGTTGTGATGATGTCTCTCTCACGTTTGAAAGCACAGGTGTTTTCAGTTAAAAGTTCATTAGGATAACAGGTTGGATTGGCAAACTATTTCATTTATGAGGGGGAATTGTGAAAGTAGATGACCATAAGTGATATGCAAAGGCGGGCGCTGACTGATTTGCTACCACCGAAGTAAGAAAGCAATCAATGGGGTCTAAGTGAGCCTGCTACAGTTTTACTGACCACAGTTTTACTTGTTTGTAGATGTTCGGTGGTTGTTATGAGTTTGAATTAACACAGTATTGCCCGCTAAATGACTTCATCACTAACAAAATGTTTGTAGTTGTAGCTTTTAAACCTTCATCTGTAGAGCAACAAAAAATTTTATCTTCATAGAATTGACACTTTTGAAAGATTTCACCAATGTGTTGAATCGGCCAGTTAAACTCACAGCCAATATCAGACATTAACTGTAGACTTAATTCAGGCGGAAAAAGCCTAAAAATGCCTTCCATAGCATTGCCAAAGATGTGGGTAATCGACTCTTACGATGAATGTCTACGTAATTCGTGTAAATGCTTAAATTAGCTGACGTATAAGTTTTAAAGTGACTCTGCCACCACTTTCATCCCCAACTTTACGCGTATCGATTCATAGTTGTCTAAAGAAATATGGCCAAGTTTAAACCAGTAAAGCTAGCTTTGCGTCGACAGGAGAGAGATCATCGCGGCTTCTTGTTCATTAATCGACCGACCGATATCTCTGTGAAAGTCTTCTCGACTCAGCTCCTCTTCAAGAATCAACATTAACTTGTCGACACTGACACCAATAAACAATCCGCTTAAGATTCCAACTGCTGAGCCAAAAAAAGTTCCGACAACAGGAAATAAGCTGCCGATCGTAGCACCGGCGGCGGCTCCAGCCAGAGTCGAACCGGCTTTAGCTGTTGCGGCCTTGGTCATTGCAATGGTGGCAATTTTAAGTGTCCCTTTAGCGACCAATTTTTTCGATATTGCTGCTGCTACGATACCACTTACAGCGCCAGCACCGAAGCGAGCCTGTAGGTCTAGCTGTGGATCAAAATGGATCATGGTAGGTGCTGATTCGAACTCCTTGATGCGGAAAAATAACGGCTGCTCCCAATTCGTGTTTTCGGCAAGGATCGCTGCTCGTTCTTCTGTGTGTATATCCAACTCTCTAGAAAGCACTGCAAGGGTACCTTCCATATTTTTGAAAGGCTCTCCTATTTCAAGGTAGTCCTTAACGTCTTTTTCCAGCGCGTCCTCCAAGTTGCCGGTAAGCATAGCGCCAAGTCTAAAGTATTCTGCTGGCAGGCTATAGTAGTGATCTAGATATCTATCAACATTCAGACGCACCTGTTCAAAGCCCTGTCGTATTTGTTTAACTAGTTGAGCGTTATGTTCTGAACGATTCGTTAGCAAACTCAGGTCATGCTCTTCTAGTTTTCTGCACGTGCCAGGAAGAGCTATTGTTTCTTCACAGTTCTCGAGTAGAGTGATCTTAGAGCGCGCAAATGACTCCACCGACAATACAGTCGCAGGTAAAATGAACGCTACTATCAATGTGGCAAAAGCAGAGCCGAAAATCACGGTACTACCGGAAAGTGGAGTCGGTTGTCCACCGATCTCAGCTGAGCTAAATATTCTCCGGAGCTCACTTCTTGGGATCACAAAAAAACTTAAGGTTGCCGAAATCCCCCAGAATATGCCAGCTGAAACTAGGGCAACTGCAGCCGATTTCCATAAAAGTCCGTGACCGTCTAATAGTGCAGCTAACGCTGACTCTCTAAAAACCTGCACATACTTCATGAGGTAGACGCCAAGCTGCAAGAGAAGGCTACCACTTTTGCTAGCTTCTACTGAGCCTAGTTCCGCAAGTCTACTGGAGATACTCATGCCGTTCTCGAGGGCATTAGGAAAAATAAAGAGATAAACCAAGATTGATATTACGGTTGCCATCCATCTAGCCAAAATGATAGCGCGATATGTAGCCATAAAAGTTTTGTATTCGGATTGAGTAAATCGCAGCAGCAAAAGAAAACACATGTAGAAAGAGACTACAACGATCGCTATAGAGAGCCATTCGGCTTGTCTGATACCAGCAAACCATATGGCAGTGGAAACCCCTAAGGTTGTGGCTATTAATAGCCATTTAATGAGAGACCCTGCACGTCTCATGGTCCACCAGTATAGAAGACCTCGCGATTTAAAGGATTTACCGCGTTCGATCTTGCCAACTATCGCGCCGTAGTAGCCAGACAAGAATATGGGGGTTCCAAAAAAAAGCGCCCCAATAATCAGAAACCAGGGCAGAGCTTCCAGACTATTTGTTTGATACCACCATCCAGCGGCACACCATACGAGTGAAAACAGCAAATATTTAAATAGTGCGGGCATCATGTCTCATCTTTTCTTATAGGAAGCTGTGGTGGTGAATGCAGTCGTAAAAAAAGTGTCTTTGTTGTTTTACATACCGTTTCTCAATACAGGATGCAAAAAGTGCTAAATGGCCTTCAGGTGAACACAGAGTACGCTGAGTGTTATTCACATCATGTATTAGAGGTGTGTAGATAAATAAAAACTCATTTCCATAAACTAATTTAAGAAGTATTAGGCTCAGACTCCAGGCTATGGGCACAAGTATTAAAGGATATTGGACTCCGGCCAGTATACTTATCAAAACGACTATGGATAAAATGCGGTACAGGAAAAACTTACTCATTATATTAAATCCAGATAACTTTGTTTAATAGGGCAGGCCAAGTCATCTTGGCTCGAAGGACCTTGGATGTTCATGAACGATTATTACTACCCTCATCGTTTTTATTCACTTTCATAGACAGTGAATTCCATAGTGACTTGGCTGCTTTGGAGGTGGTTTCTTTGGCTACGGCCGCATATTTAATTCCACCATCTACCCCCGTTGAAGCAATCTCTCTGGACTTGTTAGTGAATTGTGCGGTGCTTGTTTTGAGAGCTCTGGTTACTTCTGATTCTGAAAACTCTCGTAATAGTTGGGAGGATTTATCTACTGCACTTTTTCCCGTATCAGCCACATATCCCGTGCCCGCAGATAGACCTGATGCCGTTGCGTTTCCGATTGATAATGCAACGCCTGCCGCTAACTTTGTTGATTGACTCAAGCGCTCAGATGCAGCAGTAAGCGCATTGGTAACTGAAGAGCTTCCGCCCGCTTTTTCGGACTCACTGATTAATAAGCCTGTGAGGTAATTTAACTCTTCTACTTCTTTCTCATCTATAACGCCATCTGCTTCTATGACCTCACGAAGGTGCTTAATGAAGCCAGTCATTATCGCTTCTTTGTCACAGTCCTTGCTTTTTGCACAATACGACCCGAGCGAGCCAGCTAGCTTTGAATATGATACTAAGTCAGTTTGGGTTCGATATTCGTCGATTAGTCTGCTAACGAAACTAGGGTTATAACCCCATTCTTCAGAAAAAAAACGCTTAATTGCTCCTAATTCTGACGTATGCATGCTGCCACCAGCATTTGCCATTTTTAAACTGACTGGGAGCATCAGCTCAATCAAAGCAACTGAAATTATATCTAGAGGAGTGTTTATATACTTGGGAATGACAATTAGGCCGTTATCTTTGCTACTCTCGAATAGACGACTAACGCCGACATATGCGCCACCTGATATAACTCCAGCAGCGATCACCCAGCCAATGGGCGTAACTGCAGTTGTGCCTAAGCCTACAACAGACAATGTGCTGGCCATGAATCCGCTACTGGCAAAAAATGTACCGGCCACTGCCCCGCTAGATGCTATAGCTGAGCCAGTTGCGCCAACGCCGATGGCCTCACTGAATGTTGTCATATGCTCTCTGGCCCGAAGCAAACCGTATGCACGTTCACCGATACCGAGCTTTGCCTTAAATTTTAATGGCTCGTTAACGATTACTTCTTCGTTTTGGTCAAAAAAATCATCTAGGTCATTAGCTAACGACATTCGCGTCACTCTTCAGTGGCTGAAACATTGCTGAAGCCTCAGCAACTTTTTTGGCTAGACTATTGTCTCGAAGATCATCCATATATCCAGTCGCAAGGCCAAAGGCTGCTGCTATTGGCAAAACGAAGGCACCCAGTAATCCACCGATTAGAGGTATAGACGTCACTAACGCGCCAACAATTAATCCTAAGACTAATCCAAATGTTGCGTTAGGAAACTTGGAGACAATCATGATCACAATTTCCACGATTTTCTTCCCAATTCGAATAACCATTTCTCCAACTCTAACAGCCGTCTTCAGGATAGAAGCGATTAGTGCCTTGGCATCCGCGGGAAGGTCTAGGTTGTCGATGTAGGATTGAAGCTTGGTGTCACTAACGCGGTCCTGCGTCAATGCCTGCAATGCTTCAAGATTCTCATCCGGAATTTCTACTTCTATCGTTTTTCCAGTGTTGAAATCTTTAGTAAATGCCTTCATTGGTCTACTCCTGTAATTTCTGCTCTGTCAATATCAGCTGCGGGTATAGGTAAAATAAAATATCATTTTTTCTAAAATCAAATTACATGATGCCTCATATTTTTATTACCATCTATTTTATATCTTTGAGGGAGTCAGCGTTGGCTATTTATCTATTCGGCCATGGTGTGACTCATGTTCACATAAAAATATTACGTTAGGTGTCTGCGTCATTGATACCCAATAATATGGGTTATGCATAGTGTCATAATGTCATAGTGTCAAAAAAAGTAATTATGACACCAAAAACCGACTGATGTATTAGCATTACACTGTTAGCAAATTAACAACTAATATAATTGTTTTGCGCAAGCAATTATAAAATTCTCTCACGCGTGAGACAGGCTTACCGTCACACAAATCACATATCCAAAAAAAAGAATTGATTGATATTGACGTTGTTAGTTGGTGTTACCAAATGGTTTTTTTGGATTAACTGCTGTCATCTGCCTCAGAAATGGTATTTCTAAATTGTTCAAGAACTGTGCCCATGTCAATGAATATGCCTTCTTTGGCATCATCTATGCCTAATCTATAACCTTCTTCAAATGCCCACTCTAATTTATCTAGAATGTCACCTTGACTTATATTATTTGATGCTTTCAATTGCCTACTCCTTATCCCTGACATTGATATACTTCATATCCATATAAAAGCGATTGACATGTAATTACTCTATACTATGAACACATTCACTGTATTTTTATCATACAAAAAAAAATTTTGCTATCGAAATAGTGCTGTTTATCGCGTGCAGATAAACAGCACTTTAAGAACATTATGCCAAAATAATTGATCCATGTGAATACTGATTATTCTTGATTTTCGAGGAAGTCGATAACATTGTTCATCACCTCTGTTACCTCTTTAGTATCGTTCCAATTGATACTTTCCCAGTTAATTCCCATATCCAGGCTCTGCAAATTACAGGTTAAAAGTTGCTGTATGGTATTGCTCGATTTTATCTTTTTAATACGCAGTGGAGTAGGAGAGGAGCTAACAAGTTTTTCACCCGATAATAGCATTTCTATTTTCTGAGCGATTGCACGTTTGTCGTGGATATTAAGCAGTGTCTTTTCATGCTCTTCTTTATAATCGTGTTCGATTTGAAGTACTATTTTCTTTGTTTTTACAAACGGGTATTGCAAACCATTATTATAGGCTTCCAATACACATGGGTAACGAGTGAGAACATTATAGTTGTCGTAAGCCCCCATTGAGATACCCATGATTGACACGGTTTCTCTAACCGATATAGAACTTCGACCTAATTGTTTGTTAGCCGAAGACAAAGCATCAATTTCAATTTTTGCGGCATTAAAAGCACACAATTTTCCGTACTGGGGTAGGTCTTCACGGCTAGAATTTTCTTGAAACTGCTTTATTTTTTGCATCAAGGGCTGGGAGTCATATACCTTAAATTGGCTAGGAGCATGATTGCCTTTTGAATAAATTAAAGCGAAAAAACGCCTGTGGCCAGTTAATACCTGATAGTTGTCGTCTTCCAATGGAAAAATAGTGGGTACCTGAATAAGATCAGACACCTTAATATTATTCGCCAATTCTGTGATTGAATCGATGTTTTTATTAACATTACGCCACTCTGGTGTGTCATACTTCATACAGTTGATAAAACATGATTTACCTACCAACACATGTCCTTCACCCTTGTAGATATCAGCTAACTGGCGTTTGGTGAGCAGACGTTTTACAAATAAGTCTGCGTGTTCATCATCAATAATGATGGCCGGGAAGTACCTGAAATTGGTTTCGTCAGGTAACACATGATTTAAAAACAAAACTTTATAACTAAAGGTATCGTCGCAAGGGATGGCCTGATTGTTATGTTTAAGACCTGAAATAAGTCTCTGAGTTAAGCTTATATTTGACAAAAAACACCACCTAAAGATTGTAATAATGCTGTTATTCGCATTTATTTACATTCTAATCAATTTTGAGAATTTTTGATAAATTAATTTACAGTTACTAGCGACAATTTTAGCTTAGTTTATCATATTAACGTGCATTTTTTGTTGTATGTAGTAACGTATCAGAGTTTCTAATTATTGTTGAATACTTGACCATGTATTTGTAAAGTGGCTACATAGCTGGTGTTTCGGTACAAAGAAATATTAAAAATTATTTCTCTAGTCGTTATGGTGCATTGAATATGGGAGGGGTTTGTGAATTCACTTCTCTTGCTTCACATAAAGTAACAGCTAATTACTGGTCAAAACATTTTTAGCTAAAGCTGAGGTGTTACTTATCTTGCGCTATTGCATTTTAAAAATTGGCAATACGTCTTTTTCAAATTAAGTAAAACAGTCACGTGAGTTTTTTAATAATTATAGGAATTAGTAAACTTGTTTTATATAGCCACTTCTTGTTTGGCCAACCACTTTAATTAATTGGTTTTGCGGAAAGTAACATGCTCAACACATGGAGAAAATAGACAAGTAAACAAATCATTAATACTCACTATAAAACATCCACACAAGGCACTGACAACTTAAAACAGTAATGTGTCAGTAAAAGAAGTATCCAAAAGCTAAAGGAGTCGTAATGATAGCAAATGGAATAGAAGGTATATTAAAAATAACCCAAGCCTCGATTTTATCAGAGATTGTTTGTGGGATAATTTTGCTGGTTTTTGTGTTTGGTTGTTTCTTCTCAATTAAATCTAAATACCCCAATTTTGTTTCTTATACGCCTGCATTACTTACATCGTTAGGTATTTTCGGAACATTTGGCGGCATTGTTATTGGATTGATGTTGTTTGATGAAAAAGATATCGATGGCAGTATTAGTCTATTGTTGGGTGGTTTGAAAACAGCTTTTGTTACCAGTTTGCTTGGAATTCTAACCTCCATCATTTTTAAAGGGCTGCAATCGATGGGTTTCTTATCTCCCAAAAAAGAAACAACCCAAATAGATAGCGCTACTCCAGAGGATATTCTTGCCGCAATTACTGGGCAAAATCAATCTTTAGTCTCTTTAGTTACAGCGATAGGCGGTGACGGTGACGGTTCATTGGTTAGCCAACTTAAATTAATGCGAGGTGATGTTAATGACAATCAAAAATTAACGTTAAAGGGCATGGAGCGGTCTGAGGAACATTTGAAATCTATGGATGAGAGTATTACATCCCAGAAAGAGAGCTTTAATACTTTCTCAGACAAACTTTGGATTAAGCTACAGGACTTTGCAGATACATTATCTAAATCAGCAACAGAAACGGTTATTGAGGCACTTAAGCAGGTTATTACCGATTTTAATAACAACTTAACCGAACAGTTTGGTGAAAATTTCAAACAACTTAACGAGTCAGTTAAAGAGTTAGTTATCTGGCAAGAAAACTACAAAGTTCAAATCGCAGATATGACAGAGCAATATAAGCTCGGTGTTTCATCTATAGCCGCAACAGAAACGTCAGTAACAGCGATTAGTCACGAGGCTAAAGTTATCCCTGAAACTATGACTAATTTGAAACAAGTGATGGAAGTAAACCAGCACCAGTTGGCTGAGCTTGAACGTCATCTTGAAGCATTTAAAGATATGCGGGATAAAGCCGTGGAAGCAGTGCCCGAAATCAGGACCCAAATTCAGGAAACGGTTGATACAATTTCTAATTCTGTGGCCCTTGCCAACAAACATTACGAGGCACTTCTAACAGAGTCAGATACTCATATTCAAAAAACCGCTGAGACCATTTCCGAGTCGGTTGCCCTTGCCAATAAACATTACGAGGCACTGCTAACAGAATCAGATACTCATATTCAAAAAACTGCTGATACTATTTCTGAATCGGTTGCCCTTGCTAATAAACACTACGAGACACTCCTAACAGAGTCAGATACCTACATAAAATCTCATATTATATCCTCTAATGATTTACTCGATAAATTTGTCACAAATACCAAAGAAGGTGTCAACACTATCGGTGAGAAATTGGCAGAAAGTGCAAATCAAGTTGAGAAAGTGATTACAGAGGGTGCCAAAGAATTTGAAGATAAAGTACATCAAACAAACGGCGCGCTAACTTCTACAGCAGATCATGTGACTAGCCAAACAGAAGTAATAAAAAATGCACTTAAAGATACCGCAGACGACTTAAGCCAGCATGTCAGGGATATGATTAATGGCTTGATTAGTGATTCAAAAGATATTTCCACTACACTCACCGATGCCAATAAATCATTAGTTACAGATACTTCAAACATTAGAGACGGTGTAGTTAAAAGTATTGAAAATATGCAAAGTCGCCTTGAATCATCACTGGAAGATGTATTTTCATCACAAACTCAGCATATGCAAAAAGTATTCTCAAATATTGACTCTGGTTTAAAAGACCAAGTGAGTAAAACGGGGGACGCGGTTGAAAAACAATTAGGCATGATCGACCAGTCTATGCAGCAGGAGCTTAATCGTTCGATGAAACTTTTAGGCGATAACCTAGGAAGCATAACGCAAAAATTCACTACAGATTATAAGTCATTGGTCCGTGAAATGACGAACGTAATTAATCAGGCTGCCTGATAGATGTCTTCAAATAATTCAATTTTTGGCTCTTCCAAGCCTACAGAAGATGGTGAACATTGGTTGTCGGTGTCGGATCTCATGGCGGGGTTGATGATGGTTTTCTTGTTTGTTGCCATCGTGTTTATGCGTCATGTGTCAATTGAGCGCGATAAAATCAAAGACGTGGCAGTCGCTTATCAGGAAAACCAGGTAGCTATTTTTGATGCACTCAATACTGAATTTTCTAGCGAACTCAGTATATGGCAAGCGTCAATCGACAAAGAAACTTTATCTTTTCAATTTGATTCACCTGAAGTGCTATTTGATACCGGAAAAAGTACTCTAAAAATTGAATTTGAACAGATCTTAGCCGACTTTATTCCTCGTTATCTCAAAGTACTTGACCAATACCGCAAGAGCATTGATGAGGTCAGAATTGAGGGGCATACGTCATCCGAATGGGGCATTAATACCCATGCAGATGACGCCTATTTTTTTAATATGACACTGTCTCAAAACAGAACACGTAGCGTTCTAAATTACAGTTATTTTTTAAAACAACTTACAAGCGAACAAAAAATCTGGATTAAGTCCTCTTTTGCCGCAGTAGGCTTAGCGTCTTCAAGATTCAAATCTAATGCTGATGGTACCGAAAACAAACAGAAGTCGCGCCGTGTTTCATTTCGTGTGATCACCAATGCTGACATTCAAATACGTAAAATCATTGATGGCCTTTAAATGAAGCTGACTGTCGATTTTTCGATATTAAATAATGCTGTTAGCCAAATGGGGGCAGACTTAATAGATTTTTCGCATTCAGTCAAACTGGACATACTTGACCCTATTGACGCACTTCTTGGCGAAGGCTTCGAAGTTAATTTTAAGGATATTGAATTTGAAACAGGTCTTGCGAGTTATCAAGGCAGACAGGTTCTCCTTTATATAAAAGATCATAGTTACAACGAGAAGATATACGCCGTAATCGAAGATGGAACAAAGGGAAATAGGTTTCATATTGCTGATTGTGAAATGTTAGAGCGCATGAGACAAAAAGGCCGATTTGACAGATATGTGGTTACGAACAAGTTGGATGGAATATTTGCCGTATCTGGCACTAATAATTCAAATGAATTAATAGAGGGGGATACCAATCTAAACGTTTGTCAGTACTGCTTGGATGCGCTTAATTATAAAAAGTTTTCTTCAATGCCGAGAGGGGCAATCAGGAAAAAATTTGTTTCCACCTTCGAACTCGCAGAATTTTTCGACACCTACAGTTCTTTTTTCAAGTACATGCCCACCGGCGTTGCGAATAATGCCAGCGCAGGTTACACCGATGATTGGGATGATATTTCAAGGAAAATTAGAGCGCAATTTAACTATAAGTGCCAACAGTGTGGCCTGGATCTCAGCAGTCACAAAGGGTTGTTGCATGTTCACCATATTAATGGAGTGAAGTCTGACAATAGCAGTCGTAATTTAACGCCACTATGTGCAGATTGTCATAGAAAGCAGCCAGATCATCAGCACATGTTTATTAAACATGAAGAAACAAAAACGATTAATCATCTGCGGCAGGAACAAAAACTTAACAAAAAAGAAAATTGGAAGGACATCTATGCTTTGGCTGACCCTGCCATGAATGGCGTTATCGACCTATTAGAAAAGCACCAGGTATCACTGCCAGAAGTGGGTGAAGAAATTCAGAACGATAAACAAGAAGTTGTCACAGAGCTTGAACTCTCTTGGCCATTGAAAAAAGTAGGAGTAGCGGTAGACAAGACATCTGCCTTAGCAGCAAGCAAACAAGGTTGGAAAGTTTACAGTATGCGCCATGCCCTCAGTCAAATGGATGATTTGGCGCAAAGCTTAAGATAATACAAATAGTTTTAAAATTCACAACCGTAATTTTAGAGCCCAATAATTCGTAAAACAGCAAATGTGGCGCATAGCTCAACGCTATTTGTCATTGTGAAACAACATTTCTAACGTAATACAAAGTTATTTGCACAGGGAAAAGAGATAACAACATGAACGTAGCCTATAGAAAACTAATCACCTATGCCCCAGGCATGCGCATTGTCGTGCGAGATGCTGAGTGGATAGTGCGCCGCGCCGACCCAAGTGCCGACGGCGGTTACTTAATAGAATGTGAAGGCCTATCTGAATTAGTCCGTGGTAAAGAAGGGCGCTTTTTAACCTCTATTGAAAACGATCCTGCCATTGGTGCTAAGCCCATTGAAATTCTAGATCCTGCCACAACAAAACTGGTTGAAGACAGATCATCCAATTACCGTGGTACCTTGCTTTATATCGAAAGTTTACTGCGTCAACGCGTACCAACCGATGAGAATATTCACTTTGGCCATCAGGCCGCCATGGATCCCTTACCATTCCAATTAGACCCGACACTCACGGCGCTTAAACAGCCGCGTCAGCGTATATTAATTGCTGACACAGTAGGCTTAGGTAAAACCTTAGAAGCGGGCATCTTAATGTCTGAGCTGATGCGCCGTGGCAAAGGTAAACGTATTTTAGTGTTAGCGGTTAAATCTATGCTGACTCAGTTCCAAAAAGAAATGTGGAACCGTTTTTCAATACCATTAACGCGATTAGACTCATCAGGCTTACAACGCGTACGTAATAAAATACCTACTAACCATAATCCGTTTCATTTCTTCGATAAGTCGATTATCTCTATCGATACCCTGAAACAAGATATCGAATACCGTCATTACCTTGAACAAGCTTATTGGGACATTATTGTCATTGATGAAGCCCACAACGTGGCTGAACGTGGCTCTAACTCACAGCGTAGTCGTCTTGCCAAGTTATTAGCCAGCAAGTCAGATAGCCTTATTATGCTTTCTGCAACGCCTCATGATGGTAAGCCTGAAAGTTTTGCTAGTTTAATGAACATGCTTGATGCCACCGCTATCAGTAACCCTAAAGAATACAAACACGAAGACTTTAATGAGAAAGGCCTTGTTGTTCGTCGCTTTAAAAAAGATGTCAAAGATCAAATAGCCAAAGAATTCCCTGAACGTCAAATAGAAACCATACGGTCAAACGCGACAGCCGTTGAAGAAGACGCCTACCGAGAACTGCTGGATGCAAACTTTGGCAGTTTAGACAAAAGCAGCGAAGGCGGACAAAATCACAGTCGCTTATTCCGAGTCACATTAGAAAAAGCATTATTTTCAAGCCCCATGGCCTGTTTATCTACAGTAGAATAAAGATTGGGGTCAGGTCTTGTATTTTGTGCAAAACTCAAAATCTGACCCGTAGGTTTCGAATTTCTAAGCGGATTGACTCGATAAAGGCTGACATTAAAATATTGCCAATGTTTTATGGGGAACTCACGCAAAATGTGTGGCACTTGTTATCATATTTCTCTTGTAGGTTATTGTTAGATATGGACTTAAAGTCAAAGCATA
>Ga0115562_1001580_pt1 | contig 16718 bp, 18 predicted proteins | sample COGITO_mtgs_1105_6_FD_87200 | JGI IMG/M metagenome (GOLD analysis project Ga0115562, IMG submission 87200) | Pelagic marine microbial communities from North Sea - COGITO_mtgs_110516 | ecosystem: Environmental > Aquatic > Marine > Epipelagic | place: Germany:Helgoland, sampling site Kabeltonne...
CAGGTCGCCGTCAGATAGGTCAATGCGATGGATCGGGTCGAACGATAGACGAGCTTCGATGTCGCTAAGGCTTGGTCCCGTGACCGGAGCCTGACTCTGGAACGCCGAAGACTGCGGGGTTGTTGCCGTGGTTAACCACGGCTGACGCGGACTGAGAACCCCAGCGGCAATCCAAAATAAGAGTCCGACCAAGCAGATGGCAGACGCCACGATCAAAAGAAGTCGTTTCATTGCCTTTCAGCCCCATAAAGCCGGAACGCTTTTCCCGCCCGGTGCGTGACGTGAGTGACATGGATCGGCAGCATCCAAAGCCTTCACTTGCCTTTAGCCAATTATAGTCACGCTTCGGTACCAGAGGGTTCAAGGTTTTACGGTCCGGCTCACAGCATCGTGAGTCCGTTGTCCCCATTTTGATAATCCTCTCCAGAAAAGGGAGGAAAAATACTTTTTGGCGACCTAAGCGGTTATTAGAAAAGGGGTTCCAAGGCGGTGCACCGCCGCCGCGTGGCCGATTGGTGGCCGCCAAACACAGGAGCCTTTTCATGACACAAACGACTTTTGGACCCGACGGTTGGACGCCCGACCGGATGGGAGACTTGACGGGGAAAACCTATCTCATCACGGGCGCAAGCTCGGGCACAGGTTTTGAGGCGTGCAAAGCGCTGCTGAGCCGGGGCGCGAAAGTGGTGATGCTGAACCGCAGCGCGCCAAAGTCCGAAGCAACCATCACGGCCCTCAAGGAAGCGGTGGGCGAGGGCGCGGACGTTCGCTTTATCCCGCTGGAGCTGGGGTCGCTGGCGTCAGTGCGAGAGGCGGCTGCGGCTGTGCTCGACACGGTGCCGCAGATTGATGCGCTGCTGTGCAACGCGGCGATTGCTCAAGTGGCGGACCGGCGTCTGACCGTCGATGGCTTTGAGAGCCAGATGGGGGTGAATTACGATGGCCATTTCCTGCTGTGCGCCCTGCTGTTTGACCGCATCAGCGCGTCGGGCGGGCGGATCGTCGTTGTTGGCAGCACGGGCTATAAAATGGGCCTGAAGCGGATCAAGTTCGAGGACTTGGACTTCGCCGAAAACTACTCCGGCTGGAATGCCTATTCCCAAAGTAAACTGGCGCAGATGATGATGGGCTATGAGGCGCAGCGCCGCATTCAAGCCGCTGGCAGCGCCGTGCAAGTCCACGTGTGCCACCCGGGCGCAGCGCGCACGTCGCTGATCAACGACAAGGCCAATTGGTTCATGCGGTTTGCGTGGACCCTGATCTCACCCTTTGCTCAATCAGCCGAAAAAGGGGCTTGGCCTGCGCTGCTGTGTGCAACCGAGCACGGGTTAGAGCCTGCGCGGCTCTATGGTCCAACACAGCGCGCGGAAACGGCGGGGCCGGTTGGGGTTGGATCGCTGGACGAGCTGGCCTTGAACGCGGAAGAGGCAGCTAAACTGTGGGCCGTGTCGGAGGAGCGGACGGGCCAGACGTGGACCATTACCTAGGCCGACAACGCCGGTATTCATTCGAGGAGGGGGAGCCTCGTTTATAGTAGGTCTTGCATTCCGATCCATTTTGTAATGTTATAACATATCACTAAAGGCAAAGCCTCTACGAAGGCGGCGTCATGGTGGATGATTTTATCTGGATTTGGACGGACTGCATGATCTTCTCTTTCTTGCTCAGCCAACGCGGCGCGCGGTCGCGCTTTATGATGGCGTTGGTGGTCGTGGCCCTCATCTGGATTGGGTTTTTTGCCTTAACCGGGTGGGGTCAGGGATGAGTGCTTCAGCGTTGGAGGTCTCGGACCTCTTCGTCAATTTTGGTCCAACACCGGCGATTATGGGGTTGAGTGCGGATATTCCGCTTGGCTCGCTGACGGCTGTGGTCGGGCCGAATGGTGCCGGTAAGTCAACGCTGCTGAAAACAGTGGTGGGGCAATTGCGCCCGGCGAGCGGCAGGGTGTCTTTCGGCAAACTCAAGCGGTCGGACGTGGCTTACCTGCCGCAGCAATCGTCCATCGAGCGCGATTTCCCCATTACTGTGCTGGAAATCGTCACGATGGGGCTGTGGAACGAGATCGGCCCCTTTGGTGCGCCGAACCGGCAGCAGCGGGATGAGGTTGAGCGGGCAATCGCAGCCGTGGGCATGACGGGCTTAGAAGACCGGGCCATCGGGCAGCTCTCTGGCGGGCAATTGCAGAGGGCCTTGTTTGCGCGTTTGTTGCTGCAAAAGGGCCGACTGATTTTGCTCGACGAGCCGTTCAGCGCGGTTGACGCTAAGACGCTCAAAGACCTGTTGGGTGTTATCAAGGAATGGCACACGGGCGGCACCACGGTTCTGGCCGTGCTGCACGATCAGGATACGGTCACCGCGCACTTCCCCGAAACGCTGCTTATGGCGCGGGGGCTGGTGGCACATGGTCCGACGCGGCAGGTGCTGACGGGTGAAAACACCGAACTCGCCAACCGCATGTGCGAGGCTTGCGCCGATGACGAACACACGTGCTCTAAGGCGGCTTGATGATCGACCTGTTTATTCAGCCGTTTCTCGACTTTGAATTCATGCGTCGGGCCTTGTTCGGCTGTGTGGTGATTGCGATTGGTGCTTCGCCGATTGGGGTGTTTCTGATGCTGCGCCGCATGAGCCTGACCGGTGATGCGATGGCGCACGCGATTTTGCCGGGCGCGGCGGTCGGCTATTTGGTGGGCGGTCTATCGCTGCCGGCGATGACCTTTGGCGGTGTGATTGCGGGCTTTGTGGTTGCCTTTCTCTCGGGTCTGATCGCGCGAACCACAGTGCTGAAAGAAGACGCGAGTCTGGCCACGTTTTACATCATGTCGCTGGCGCTTGGGGTGCTGATCATCTCCATCCGCGGGGATAATGTGGACTTGATCCACATCCTGTTTGGAACGGTTTTGGCGCTGAATGATGGGGCGTTGCTGCTGCTGTGTGGGGTGACGTCCGTGACCATTCTGGCGCTGTCGCTGCTGTTCCGCTTGATCCTGATGGAAAGCGTTGATTCGCAGTTTCTGTCATCGGTCAGCCTGTGGGGCGCAGCCGCGCACTACGCTTTCTTGGCGCTGGTGGTGTTGAATCTGGTGGCGGGGTTCCATGCGCTAGGGTCGCTGATGGTTATCGGCGTGATGCTGCTACCGGCGGCGAGTGCGCGGTTCTGGGCGCGGAGTGTCGGCAGCCTGATTCTCATCGCATTCCTTATTGGCGTCGGCGCCAGTGTTCTCGGTTTGCTGGCATCCTTCCACTTTAGCCTTCCCTCTGGGCCCGCGATCATCCTGACCGCTGGTCTGTTTCACATCGTCTCACTTGTCATTGGTCGTGAGGGCGGATGGATTCCTTCATATTTTCGAACCTCAAAGGTGATGCGATGATGCGTCTTTCAAAATCGTTCCGTCTCAGTGCAACGGCAGCCGTCGTCTGCTTCCTGCCGGCGGCAAAGGCTCAGGCCGACCAGCTACAGGTCGTCGCCTCGTTCTCCATCCTCAAGGATATGGTTGAGCAGGTCGTGGGTGAGGCTGCGACGGTAACATCGCTTGTTGGCCCTGATGGCGATATGCACTTCTTTACCCCCAGCCCGGCAGACGCGCGCACGGTGAAGAGCGCGGATTTACTGGTGGTGAACGGCCTTGAATTCGAGGGCTGGATCGACCGATTAATCGATGCTTCCGGTTTTGAAGGCACAATGGTTGTTGCCTCAGACGGTATTGACGTCTTGGTCAATGAAGAAGACGATCATGAAGACCATGACGATCACGCAGAGCATGAACACGGCGAGTTCGATCCCCACGCGTGGCAAAGCCTCTCCCGCGCTGCGGTCTACGTGGACAACATCACCGCTGCCTTGTCAGAAGCCCATCCAGAAGCCATTGCATCGTTCAGCGCAAATGCGGCGGCATACCGGGCTCAAATCATGGCCCTTGATGCCGCGCTTAAAGCGGATTTCGCGACCATTGATGAGCATTGCACCACGGTCGTTACATCGCACGACGCCTTTACGTACTTCGGCGCGGATTATGGGGTAACGTTCGTTGCGCCCGCCGGCCTCAGCACGGCAAGCGAAGCCTCAGCGGGTGATGTAGCAGCGATAATCAAGCAAATTCGTGACGGCGGTGTCTCGGCTGCTTTCGTTGAGAACATCACCGACAACCGGCTGATCGACCAGATTGCCAGCGAGACAAACTTGTCGATGGGCGGCGCTCTGTACTCTGGCGCTTTGTCTGAGGCAGACGGCCCGGCCGCAACCTACTTGGACATGATGGCCCACAATGGGTCACAGCTCCTGACCGCGCTGCGTGCGGCGGATGCTGCGGGTCTGTGTGCAGACGATCACGACTAAGCGCTGCCGGCCCCAGCGGGCTTGTATCGAGACGAAAAAAGGGGCGTTGCACGGTGTGTGCAGCGCCCCTTTTTCTGTGTCTTGGACGACAATCAGCCGGTGAAAAGTGCCAGCAGCAAGCCCGCACCCGTGCCGCCAAAGCCAATAATGATCAGCCCGCGGTACATGATAAACGGCGCGTTGATCCAGGTTTTGTAGCGGTTCAGCTTGAGCTCATCTTCGCTAAGATCTTTCAACGCAGCGCTCATGTCGTCGATGCTGCTGTTCATGCCAATGATCGCCATGATGTTGATAAAGACGATCAGGACCGTCGCCGCAATGGTCGGTACGGGCAGGCCGAGCGACATCAGGATCACCAGAGCCGTGTTGGTGACGACCGCCAGCGCAAACATGGACATAATGGTCCAGCCAGCGTTGCTAAGGGCAGTTTGATTTTCAGACATTCTAGATTCCAATCTGTGCAAGGAAGTAAAGCTATTCGCATAATGCAAAATGGGAAGCGCATCATCTAGTTTGTTTGGAGATTCACAGAATTATAAGGATTAATGATAAATAATTATCGTTACTGATTAAAATTTATGTATGAAAATTGTGTGAAGTCATACGTTTTCACGCATCAATATTATGACTTTATCATCAGTCTGATGCCGATACATGATCGCGACTTCATATCATTTTGCCCCAAGCCCTAACGCCGAGCTCTAACCCAGAGCCCGAACCCCAAGCCTAGCCACCGGGTCGAGCGTTCAGTTGTGAGCCGTGACGTTTTCTGTATTGCAGCGGGAAAGGTGGCTCTCTGCGCGATTTCCTCTTAGGTTTCCTCACGAAAGAGAGGGTGCGACGCATGCCATTGAAAATCGCAATCTTTGGAGCTTCAGGTTACACGGGCGCAGAGGCTATACGCATCGCGCTGGGTCATCCCCATGTCGAAATCGTCGCGCTAACGGGTGAGAGCAAAGCCGGGAAGACAATCGACGAGGTCTACCCGCACTTGGCTGGCTTTGGGTTGCCGTCGCTGGTGAAGATTGAAGATGTCAGTCTCGCGGGGCTGGACGCCGTTTTCCTGTGTCTGCCCCACGCAACCACGCAGCGCGTTGCCAAAACCTTGCGCACCGCCGCGCCGGATTTGCGGCTGATCGATCTCAGCGCCGACTTCCGCTTGCGTGACGTTGCGGCCTATGAGGATTGGTACGGCGAGCACTTCGCGCCGGAATATCAGAGTGAGGCCGTGTACGGCCTGACCGAGCATTACCGCGCGGAGATCAAGGACGCGCCCATCATCGCCTGTCCGGGCTGCTATCCCACCAGCATTCTGGTGCCTTTGCTGGCCTTGCAGAATGCGGGCTTGATCGATCCGAGCCGCATTATTGCTGATTCCAAGTCCGGCACCACCGGCGCTGGGCGCAAGTCGAGCGAGGCGTTGAGCCATTCTGAGGTTTCCGTGGGCTTTCACGCTTACGGCGTCGCCTCTCATCGCCACACAGCAGAGCTGGATCAAGAGCTGTCGGCGCGCGCTGGGCATGCGGTCAAAGCGTCCTTTACGCCGCATTTGCTGCCCATGAACCGGGGCATTCTATCGACGGTATACGGGGAGCTTGCGGCCGGTGTGGGCATCGAAGAAGCACAGGCGGTGCTGCATGATTTTGCGAGCCGTGAAGCGTTCGTGGTTCACGCCCAAGGCAGCACGCCCGTTGCGACCCGATTCGTGCGATCCACCAATCGCGTGATGGTAGACTTGAAGGCCGACCGCAGAGATGGGTCATTTATCCTGCTTTCTGCCATCGATAACCTAACGAAAGGCTCCTCCGGGCAGGCTTTTCAGAATTTTAACGTCGCTTTTGGTCTTGAAGAGACAACAGGCCTTCACCTTGTCAGCGCCTTTCCCTAAACCCACGGGGTCGGTGATTACTCATTTTCGCCACGATAATTGCGCATTAGTCATCATTGGCGGCGCACGAGGACGTTTTAGATTTCGCATGAAGTTCAGGCATTGGTTCACGATTGGATTGCTCGCGGGGACAGTAGGCTTAAGTGCGTGCGGTGACCGCCCTGGTCGTGACGACGAAGTGCTGTTTGCTGACCCCTATCCGGATCTGGCGTCTGTGCCGGCGGACAAGCCACGGTCGCGTGCTGTCTCGCGCCAAACAAAAAACCTCTATGACGGCTTCCAAGCTGTGCCCAATGAAGGCGCGATGGTCGCCGCTGACTTCAATCCCGTGCTCGCGCAGCCTGTCGCCCCACCGCGAAGCATCATGGAAGTGCGGGGCGCTGAAGAATTTACCAGCCTCATGCTGGACAACAGCACGGCGACAGCGCTGCTGGTTCGGCAGCAGGAGACGGACGTCTTTTTTGGCATCGAAGAGCAGATTGCGCAGGATGCCATCAGCCGGGCGCGCGAAGAGCGGGAGCGGATTGAGCGTGAGGAGGCAATGGCCAAAGCACGCGAAGAATTTGAGGCCCGGCGCGCCGAGCAGATGCAATTGATGCAGGAACGCGCCGAGCTGCAAGCGTTGCTGGAAATGACGCCTGAAGTCGAAGTGACCAGTGGTCCCACCAAGCAGCCGGGCTCTTTGGCCGATTTGTTCTTCGATATTACGGTGGGTGATCCTGTTTCAATCGTGTACTTCGATCCGGAATCGGCTGAGTTGGGCGAGCGGGAGATGCAAATTCTGCGACCCATCGCGGCGGTGGCGTTGCAGAATAATCAAAACCTCATCCTGCACGGGCACACGAACGGCTATCGCTTCACCCGCACGCAAGCGCATCGCGACCTCCACATGAAAATGTCGAAACAGCGCGCAGAATCAACAAAAGCGGCATTGGTAGAGATGGGCGTTCCGGCTGGAAGGATCCAAATCGAGTGGTTTGGCGATTTGCGTCCTGTTTGGGCCGAGGTCAATGGGATGACATCCCAAGGCAACCGCCGCGTCGAAATCTTCATTAAGATCCCCGAACGTCTCGTAACCCGTGGTTCGAGCCTGCTCGGGCAGTAAAACCCTCGTTTTCGACACGGGACCGTGAAATTCTGTAAGCAGGATTGCGCACGAATTTTCTTGATCTATGAAATGATATCCCGTGAGTTGGTTTCGAAAATCAATTTACGGGATAAAATCCGATGAACGATGACTTTTACCGCATCCGCCGTCTGCCGCCTTACGTCTTTGCTGAAGTGAATGGCCTGAAGCAGTCTGCGCGGGCCAAGGGCGACGACATCATCGATTTTGGCATGGGTAACCCGGATCAGCCGCCTGCGCCCCACATCATCGAAAAGATGCAGGAAGTGCTGCACAATCCACGCGCACACCGCTATTCGACCTCGCGTGGCATTCCCGGCCTGCGCAAGGCTTTGTCGGGTTACTACGAGCGCCGCTTTGGTGTGGATATTGATCCTGAGACTGAAGCCATTGTGACGCTGGGTTCCAAAGAAGGGCTCGCCAATCTGGCTCAGGCGATTTCATCGCCCGGTGACACCATCTTGGTGCCCAACCCCTCTTACCCCATCCACGCTTTTGGCTTCATCATCGCTGGCGCATCGCTGCGGTATTTGCCGACGGCGTCATCGGGTGAGGAGTTCTTTGACCGGCTCAAGCGGGCGGTTGAGTATTCCGTGCCGAAACCGATTGCAATCGTGATCAACTATCCCTCCAACCCAACGGCGGAAGTCGTGGATTTGGACTTTTACGGTCAGATCATTGATTTTTGCCGGCATCACGGGATCTACGTTCTGTCCGACTTGGCCTATGCCGAAGTGTACTTTGACGGCAATCCACCGCCGTCGGTTCTACAGATCCCCGGGGCCAAGGATATTGCGGTCGAGTTCACATCCATGTCCAAGACCTACAACATGCCCGGTTGGCGCGTGGGCTTCGCGGCAGGAAATCGGGAGCTGATTGCCGCTTTGGGCCGGGTGAAGTCGTACCTCGACTATGGCGCCTTTACCCCGATCCAGGTCGCGGCAACAGCGGCGCTGAACGGGCCTCAAGGCTGTATCGACGACATGCGCGCCTTGTATAAGGAGCGGCGGGACGTGCTGGTGGACGGCTTGAACGCCAGCGGCTGGACGTGCCCTTCACCGCCAGCAACCATGTTCGTCTGGGCACCCATTCCGCCGCAGTTCAAGGATATGGGCGTTTTGAACTTTACCAAGATGCTGCTGCAAGAGGCTGATGTGGCCGTTGCGCCGGGGGTTGGCTTTGGTGAAGAGGGCGAGGGCTTTGTGCGCCTTGGTCTGGTGGAAAACACCCACCGCATTCGTCAGGCTCTGCGCAACATTCGCAGCTTTTTGGCCAGCCACGGCGTGACAGAAGGCTTGGCAAAGTCCGCCTAGCGGAACAAATCGAGCAAATCGTCGATCCAAAGGTCGGGTTGGTCGAGATCAAAGGTCGGTCCGCCGCGCTCTGACGGCGCGATCAACGCGGCGTCTGTCGTGGCCAGCGCAATGATATTGGGCACGCTATCCCGCAAGCGAGGCTTGCCCACGGCTTCGCGGTACACTTCCAGCTTTGGGTGCGGTGCGGTCTTGAACCCTTCGACCAGCACAACATCCACAGCGCCGAGCCGTTCCAGCAGGGGCGGCAGGCTACGGCGGTCGTCTTCGTCGGGCAGGGGGTCTTCGATCATGTGGGCGATACGGCGGCTGGACGCGACCAACACTTCATCTGCGCCCGCCGTGCGGTGGGTATGACTGTCCTTGCCGGGAACATCGACATCAAACGCGTGATGGGCGTGTTTGATAGTTGCAACGCGCAAACCCTTTGCCTTGAGCAGTGCGATCAGTTTAACCGCCAAACGGGTTTTTCCGCTGCCTGACCACCCCGCCAGACCAATAACGATCGGCGCGGTGGCGTTTGGCTGCTCTGTCACGCTGCTCATACCTTCTTTCGACGGTCGTTCTATAGTCATGAAGGACTCAATTTCATTTGGTGAGAATGATTATGCTTGATCAGGTACGCGACGTATTGAACCGCATCAAGGCTCCAGACGGGCAAGGACTGCTGGATTCCGGCTATGTCCAAGGCTTGGTGGAGGATAAAGGGCTGATCCGATTGGTGCTAGAAGCTCCCGCCGACCGCGCAAGCGCGCTTGCGCCGTTGAAGGCCGCCGTTGAAGAAGCGGTGAAGGCTGTTCCGGGCGTAACAGGAACGCAAATCATCACCACCACGCAGACTCCGTCAAAGCCAGCACAGCCGCAGCCACCACAGGCCCAAGCGCAGCCGCAAGGCGAGCCCGAGCGCCGTAAACCAACGGACGCGCAGCTTCCAAGGCCGGCAAAGCACGTGCTGGGGGTCGCTTCCGGCAAGGGCGGCGTCGGGAAATCGACAACGGCTTACAACCTTGCTGTTGCGATGGCGCAAGACGGATTGCGCGTCGGTATTCTCGATGCTGATATTTATGGACCAAGCGTCCCGCTGCTCTCTGGCCTCGGCGCGGATGCCAAGCCGGATCTGGACGACAAGAAACGGATGATTCCGCTAAAGGCGCATGGGCTGGAATTGATGTCGATTGGCTTTCTGGTCCCCCAAGACAGCGCGACGGTATGGCGTGGCCCAATGGTGCAAAATGCGCTGTTCCAACTCTATGGTTCAACACTGTGGGGAGAGGGCGGCGGGCTTGATGTTCTGATCGTCGATTTGCCGCCCGGCACAGGCGATATACAACTTTCGCTAGCACAGCAAAGCGCTCTCGATTCTGCTATCATCGTCACAACACCCCAAGATCTTGCAATGATCGATGCCCTAAAAGGTGTCTCGATGTTGGAAAAAGTGCAAACCCGCATACTTGGAGTGGTGGAAAACATGTCCGGTTTTATGTGTGATAATTGCGGAAAAATGCATAAAATCTTTGGTGAAGGGGCTGGTGACCGGCTGGCAAGGCTAAAGAATATCAAAATTTTAGGTGAAATACCGTTGAATATGGACATTCGTGAAGGGGCTGATACCGGCAACCCCGTGGCTCTGACTGCAACAGAAACCCCTCAATCGCTAGCATATATGCAATTAAAAGACGAAATTATTTCACTAATTTAGTTTCTAAAATGGAAATATCATCCCAAAAATCATATTCAATAATTGCTATTGCAATTTAAAAGAGAAATGAGATTTCAATAAAAAACGAGTCTGTTTTTGCCCATAAATGATAAAAAATACCCATTTTTAACCGGATGTATCGAATTGACAGACCCAAAATAATTCATGAATAAATGTAAACTAAATACAAATTGTAGGAAGCCGCTAGTTCTTAATCACTAGACGAGTCTCTGTGTATGGTCTAACGCATTAGGACCAGCACAACTGATAGGAAAGCGCGAATTTCTGGATTGGGGTCTTTAAAGGGGACTTCGAAACTACAAATAGAAGTATTTGTTAATTCGCGAATCAAAATTAAGTGGTGCTGCTTTTATTAAATGAAAGCGGGGAGCCGTAATGGCTAAGGATATACATCCTGTAGACGTGTTTGTGGGGCAGCGTCTGCGTCAAAGAAGAATTAGTTTGGGTATCACCCAAGAAGATATGGCAAATGCGCTCGGCCTGTCGTTTCAACAAGTCCAGAAATACGAAAAAGGCATGAATCGCATGTCTTCTTCTCGGCTTTGGGAAATTGGCCGGATTGTTGGCGTCGAGGTGGCTTACTTCTTCGAAGGTATGACCGACGATATTGCGACCATTACAAACTTGCGGAGCGATCTGCACGCGCGGGCTCAAGTTGCTCCGACGGCGCTGAGTGAGCGCGAGTTGCGTTTGGTCCATCATTACGGTGCGATCAAGGATCCAACGATCCGAGACGGCGTCTACTCATTGATTCGGGCATTGAACCTGAAAGACGGTGAGATGGAAGACGGCGAAATGGGGTTCGCCGCCTAGCACGCGGCTTTAGCTGGCGCGGGTCATCGCGCGCGCCAGCATCTCCGGATCAATATTACCACCAGAGAGATAAGCAACCACGGTTTGACCGTGAAGGTGCGCCAGATGGGTTCGCGCAACGGCAAGAGCGATCGCGCCGCCCGGCTCAACCACCAATTTCATGCGTTTCGCAGCAAAACCTACGGCATCGAGCACGTCGGCGTCGCTGGCAGTGCGCCCTTGGACCCCGCACGCCTGCAAAATCGGGAACGTCACTTCGCCGGGCGTGGGTGTGACGATGGCATCGCAGATGGAGCGTGCGTCTGGATCGTTGCTCAGGCGCGTTCCGGCGATCAGGCTGCGGGTTGTGTCGTCGTGGGTTGCGGGTTCCGCCGCCCAGACTTTGGCATGGGGGAAGGTGGTGCTGTAGACCAGCGCGCTACCCCCGGCCAAACCACCGCCCCCGCAGCAAATGATGGCCGTATCCAGTGACAGACCTTTGGCCCGGAGTTGGTTGGTGACTTCGATGGCCGAGGTGCCTTGTCCAACCATTGTTGGCAGGTAGTCGTAAGGCGGAATGAGGATGGCGCCGGTTTCTGCCTGAATTTTTTGGCCCAAGGCTTCCCGGCTTTCCGAATAGCGATCATAGGTGACGACGGTGGCCCCAAGCGCTTGGGTGTTGTCGCGTTTAATGACCGGCGCGTCTTCGGGCATGATGATGGTGGCCGCGACCCCAAAGTGACGGGCTGCCGCGGCAACGCCTTGTGCGTGGTTGCCGCTGGAATAGGCAACAACGCCCTTGGCCCGGTCTTCGGGGCTGAGCGAGGCCAAGGCATTCATACCCCCGCGCAGCTTAAACGAGCCCGTCCGCTGCAGGTTTTCGCATTTGACAAAAAACCGCCCACCGATGGCTTCTGACAGGTCTGCGACCTCCAGCAACGGTGTTTCAACGACCAGCGGGCGAATGCGGTCAGCAGCATCGGCGACGTCTTGATAGGACACGGGCAAGGCGGCAAGGGCAGAATTCATAGCAAAGGGGCTCGCAATAAAGGGTGTTTGGTCTCAGCGCTCAGGCTGGGATGATTTGGTGGCAAAGTCGAGGCCAAAGCGTCCAAAGACGTATCGGATGCTGTGCAGATGGCTTAGCTGCGAGAACCCAACAAGTGCCGGGGCATCAGGACTTCCACCGGACCGTTGGCAAAGCGCGCGCGGTAGAGATTGTAAAGCGCCGTTACCCGTCGGGCATAGTCGCGTGTTTCGCCAAAGGAGATGCTTTCCATCCATACAAGCGGTTGAATGGCGTTTGTCCGGGGGTCACCAAACTCTCGCATCCACCGCCGCGTGTTGCCGGGGCCAGCGTTGTAAGCGGAAATGGCCAGCAAATCGGCGTCCTTGAAGCGGCGCTGAAGATCCTGCATGTAGGCCGCCCCGAGCGTGAGATTGTATTGGGCGTCCCGGGTCAGGGCTTCTTCTTTGAATTCGAGATCGTGACGGGTTGCCATAGCCTGTGCGGTCGCGGGCAGGATTTGCATCAACCCAAGCGCACCAGAGCGACTGACTGCGCCCGTCTTGAACTTGCTTTCTTGCCAAGCGACAGCGTGGACCAAGGCTTCATCAACCCGCAGACCCCGAGCGGGCTGTATGCTCAGTTTCGGCAGCAGGGATTCCAGCTCGTACAAGCCGCGCTCTGCGGCATTGCGAGACATGATGAGGGTCAGGCTGTTCTTCTTATGCTGTCGGGCCAGTTCCACCAAGGCGGCGAAGTCATCGGGCGTTTGCGCGGCTGTGCTCATGGCAAAAACAAAGCGTTCGGCCAGCGAAGAGATATCCATGCTCCACAGTGTCGTGGCCCAGAATTTCAGTTCGTCCAGCTCGGGTGTCTTCAGCCCTTTCTTTGCCGTTGCGCGGGGGAAATCGGTTTCAAACAGCTTGCGGCCCAGATCGCTCAAGCAGGCCTGCCCGTAAAACGTATGGGAATGCGCCGCGCAGACTTCGAGCGCTTCCACCGCGCGCGCGTCCTGTCCACGGGCGCGCAGGGCTTGGGCCAGCCAGTAGTTCGCCCGGTCTTGCAGCCGCACGTCCTCAGCCGACGCCAGAGAGCGCTCAAAGGCTTCCTGCGCGGGATGGGGCAGGCTGAGGCGGGTCAGGGCGATCCAGCCCTTCATCCATTCGGCTTCGGCTCTATTATCGCCGACTTCTAAGCCGTGGCGCTGGGCCAGACCAAGGGCCAGATCAAAGTTCTGCTCCTTCAAGGCTTGGCGGATGAGAATGTGGCGCGCGCGCCATTCGAGCTCGGGCAGGCGAAGGGCAGGGGGAATGCGGGCCATCGCCGCCTGTGCTTCATCGTGCTGGCCCGCAGCGTCGAGTTCGAGCACGGTCGGCAGGACAAACGCAGGGTGCCGCTGAAACCGCAGCGGCAGAGCGTCCTTGAGCGTGCTGTCGCCGCCAATGTGCGCGTCGAGGGCTTCGGCAAAGGCGCGCCAGTCTTCGTCGAGTTTGTCATAGTGGCGTCGGGCGTCTGCGCGCTGTTTCCCCATGAGCAAATGCGCGACGCGGGCGCGGTAGTCCTGTTCCCGCAAATGATCGGCAAAGGCACGCTCGAAGGCCAATTCGTCCTGGAACGCAAACCGTTTGGAGGCCCACTGTCGCCGCACATCGGCAACGGCGCTTTCGAAGTCACCAGCCTGTAACTGCGCTTGCAAGGCGCGACGGCGGCCAGCTTCGGTGAAGGGCTTGTGCTCGGCGTAGTAGGCCAGCATCTCAGCCGGCGATTTGAGCTCAGAGAGCAGGCGCTCGCGCTTGACCTCCATCGCGCGGGTGCCGGGCCAATGCTGGTTTTCGTTCAGAAAGGCATTCAGCTCGTTGATATCGATGTTTTCGGCGGGCGTCTTGGAGTCCACGAAGTAGAACCACTGCAGCAGCTTCGGCAGACCCTCGGGCGGGCGTTTGAGGGAAAAGGCAAGCTGAGAGGCTTGAATATGATTGCCCGCGCGGGCCGCCTTGATCACGGCAGTCAGGGCGTCTTGCTGGCCCTCGGTCCGGCTGTTGAAGAACACGGTCAGCAGGGCAAACAGGATCGCGAGCAGAAACGCGAAAGCGGCGGCCACTGGCGTCCACGGACTGGCCAACAGTGCCGCGACCCGTTCGCGCAAATCGTCTTGTCCCCTATCGCCGTTCATCTATCCGCTGCTTTGTTCCACATTCCAGAGGGACCGTTTCCACCGCACCATCGTTGGTCGTAACGCACGGTTGCACAGAACCGCGCCAACATTTCCTTCCCATCGACGCACTTCACCCCTAATTAAAGGGCTCATTCGTCAAGATTGAGACAGAGATGAACGGAATTGCCATGACTGCTGATCGAATTCGCGGCTCAAATACCGCACTTGTGACCCCAATGCTCCGCGATGGTGCGGTTGACGAGGTTCGGTTTGCCAAATTCGTCGAATGGCAGATCCAAAATGGAACCCAAGGGCTTATCCCGGTTGGAACCACGGGCGAGTCGGCCACGCTGTCCCATCTTGAGCACGAGAAGGTTATTTCCCAGTGTGTCGCAGTGGCGGCGGGTCGTGTGCCGGTGATCGCTGGCACGGGATCGAACAGCACGGCTGAAGCGGTTTCGCTCAGCATGGCGGCTGAGGCCGTTGGCGCGGATGCGCTGCTGGTCGTCACGCCCTACTACAACAAGCCAACCCAGACCGGCTTGCTGCACCACTTCCGCGCCATCCATGATGCGACCGGCTTGCCGATCATCATCTACAACATTCCCGGCCGCTCGGTGATCAACATGTCGGTTGAGACCATGGCCGAGCTGTCCAAGCTTGAGCGGATTGTGGGCGTTAAGGATGCGACGGCGGATCTGGTTCGTCCCATCGACCAGCGCTTGGCCTCTGGACCGGACTTCATCCAGATGTCGGGCGAAGACGCGTCGATCCTGCCGTTTATGGGTGCTGGCGGGCACGGCTGCATCTCTGTCACGTCCAACGTTGCGCCGCGCTTGTGCGCTGATTTCCACGCGGCTTGGGCGGCGGGGGACCGGGCAAAGGCGCAGGAGATCAACGATCGCCTGATGCCGCTGCACCATGCGTTGTTCATCGAGAGCAATCCCGTTCCGGCCAAGTACGCGCTGGAGCTGTTGGGCATGGTCGAGCCGGGCTTGCGCCTGCCGCTGGTGCCGTTGCAGCAGTCCACCAAGGACGCGATTAAAGCAGCGTTGATCAAGGTTGGCTTACTCTAAGCCGCCAACACGCACAGGATACAGGAGCCACAGGGCGCCATGACGCGCAAAATCATCGCTCAAAACCGCAAGGCGCGACACGAGTACTTCATCGACGAAGTGATGGAGGCTGGCATTGCGCTGACGGGGACGGAAGTCAAAGCACTTCGGGCCGGACGGGCGTCGATTGGCGAGAGCTATGCTACTGAAATCCGGGGTGAAATGTACTGGACGGGCGCGAATATCCAAGAATACGAAAAGGGTAATCGCTTCAACCATCCGCCGGTGCGAAACCGCAAGCTGCTGCTGAAAAAGCGCGAGATCAACAAGATCCTGGGCAAGCTGAAGACCAAGGGCGTGACGGTGATCCCGCTGGCGGTCTATTTCAATGAGGGGGGCCGGGCAAAGCTGGAGCTGGGCCTTGCTCGGGGTAAGAGGCAACACGACAAGCGCGACGCGATCAAGCAACGCGACTGGGACCGCCGCAAGTCGCGCGTCCTGCGGGGTGATGATTAACGCAACAGGCGGGCGACGCGCCAACGTCAGCCCAAAACTTGCTGAATCAACGCTCTGACATGGGGTACGACCGGAGAGTCGTGCTTTATCTCATCCCAGTAATCCTTGCCCCCGTTGTTATCCCACTCATCCTTAACAATCCTCGTGGCCTGAGCCCTCACCACTTCGGCGCTCGCAAGCTTTCCCTGTGCGGCCAACAGCATGATAGAGGCGGTTTGAGCTGCATTCAGAAGGTAGTTCTTAAAGACGAGCTGCTCCGCATCATCAAGGTTCCTCAGCCCTTTCCGGCCCCGAACGATGATGTCTGCACAGCCATGGTTCATCGTGATATTTCGCAGGTTAAAGTGCCGCTCTGTGAAGATGAGGTTGTTGTTCAAACGGGTCGACAACCCATTGCGTCTTAATTCAATAAAGACGAGCACGACGGATACAAAAAGGCCAAGGGTCGTAAGGCCCTCAAAGATTTCGGAAATAGACATATTCGCTCCCCAATACATTCCCACCCTAGGGTGAAATGAAATGGTCAAAAAATATACCGTGAATATAGAGTCACTCTTCGGTTGGTCATCGCGACCGTCTCGATCTGTCGCGTGTTTTCGATTTAAATTTCGGGTTTGTTAGGCCTTGTCCTGCTTGGGGTCTCACGCAATGATGGAGGTCAACGAGCCATGGGGAAGGGACGCATCATGAGCGCTGCCATCGATAATATGAAGCCAAGCCGGTACACGCCGACGACCGAAGCCGAAGCGCGGATGCAGCTCGCAACCTGTTACCGAGCCTGCGCGATGGAGGGGTGGACGGATCTCTCTTC
>Ga0115562_1001590_pt1 | contig 16671 bp, 17 predicted proteins | sample COGITO_mtgs_1105_6_FD_87200 | JGI IMG/M metagenome (GOLD analysis project Ga0115562, IMG submission 87200) | Pelagic marine microbial communities from North Sea - COGITO_mtgs_110516 | ecosystem: Environmental > Aquatic > Marine > Epipelagic | place: Germany:Helgoland, sampling site Kabeltonne...
AATATAGTTTGTAATTTATATCATTACGCATGTTCGTACGTGACAATATCAAAGATTGAAGAAAATGGTAAAAATAAACATTTAAAAATAAAACAAAATTGAACTGTTTAATTCTCTCTATACATTGTAAAAGAATATCATGAATCAATATAAGTTATCGATTCATGATAGAGATTATAGTAAATGGACAATATTCGATGCTAACACTCATGAAATGGTTGAGGATATAGATATCAATCCGGCAAAAGAACATTTATTTAATGGTGATATATTTACATATGATGGCACTAAGACAACACTTATTAATTCACTTGTGAGAAATAGTGTCCAAATTCCAGGTGTATTACTACTTGAAGATAAAATATATGGAAAACATAAGAACAAGTATATTTATAAATGTAGCCCAGACGATAAACATATACCAATATTTCTTATAGCACACGAAGAGAAGCGTATAGGGTTTTCGAAAAGGAAAATAAATAGATATATCACATTTCAATTCAAATCCTGGGATTCAACGCACCCAGAGGCTATTATTAAAAACAATATAGGAAACGTTGAAGAAATTATTAATTTCTACGAGTATCAACTATTTTGTAAAAGTCTCAATTCTTCCATACAGGGATTTGGAAAAGATGCTAAAAGATCCATAAATCTAATAAATACAAAAAAGACATTTGATGATATTATTGAAAAATATAATATAGAAGAGCGAAATGTATTCATATTTTCCATAGATGGACCAGGTACTCAAGATTTTGACGATGCGTTTTCAGTTCAGGAATTTGAAGACAAAAGTGTCCTTTCAATATATATTACTAACGTAGCAATATGGATGGATGTTTTAGATCTATGGTCTGCGTTTTCCGAGAGAATTTCTAGCATATATTTACCAGACAAAAAACGACCAATGTTACCTACGGTACTCTCAAATATATTATGCTCACTATATAAAGGTGAAAAAAGAATAGCTTTAGCTATGGACATCCATATTCAAAACAACAGCATTATTGATATACAATACTCAAATGTTGCTATCGTAGTGAACGAAAATTATTTATACGACGATATTAATACGAAAAATAAACACTTTGGATTGTTAGAGAAATACGCGAATATTTTACAAAGTATTCATAAGTTATCAAATAAGATGAATGACAGTAAAGAGATTGTAGCATATTTGATGATGTTTATGAATTACCATACCTCTAAAATATTTATTGAAAATGATTGTGGTATATTTCGTTCTATTTCAGACTCTGAAAAATCAATTCCTAAAGAAGTTCCTACATCGCTACATAACTTTATAAAAATATGGAATACTTCTTCTGGAAAATATACACTTGAAAAATCAGATTCACATGAACTGATTGGGGTTGATTCGTATATACACATTACATCTCCCATGAGAAGACTTATAGATTTACTCAATATAATATCCATTCAACGGGTTTTCAGTCTGTATACATTTTCATCAAATGCTGATACTTTCTATGATAATTGGGTCAATAAATTGGACTATATAAACACTACTACGCGTTCTATTCGGAAAATACAGTTGGATTGTAATCTATTGAATTGGTGTAATCGTCAGACAGAATTAAATACAAAAACATATCAAGGTTATGTATTTGATAAATTGGATAGAAATGACGGGCTATTTCAGTATATTGTCTACATACGTGCTATAAATATGGCATCTAAAATTACAGTAAGATATGACCTGAAAAATTATTCACAACATGACTTTTCATTACATATGTTTAATAAAAAGGATTCATTTAAAAAGAAAGTTCGGCTCCATTTACATTCGGAACAAGCTGACTCTTACGTTGAGTCATAACCAAAATATAATTACGGATAGTACGTTTAAATAATAATTTCAATGGTGAAAACATTCCACATACAATTTCAGAGGCTTTTACCTGGTACTTACTTTGTACTGTTTCATATATAGCACCATGATATATCTCTTCAGTTGACCATGTATCGACATTTTCTTCCGATTTGATGTATTCTATACTTTTCGCTACATACATTAACTCATTGAGTTTTAACTTACTTAAATCCATTTAAAAAATATAGACATAATTTTTTCTAATTTATACTTTATTTTATACTTTAATATCAAATTTACATTAGATGTATAGTGATTGTTGAAGAATTATATATTTCAATGTTGTATCCGAAATTTTACTTAATTTTTCAGACAATTGTATATTTCCAATATACTCGCATGCTCCAATACACTCATTGGCTACATTGTTTATTTTTAATATGGCTTTTACAAACTCTCCAATAAATACATTCTTTTCCATTAATATATTTGTAATATTTACACAATCCTCTTCATCTTTTGCACTACACCAATCATATGATTCATCAATTAAATCGTAATGTACATCTACATGGCTTCCTGTATGAATTCCATAATGGTTTTCTAAATCAATATATTTGTTTGACATATCTTTATAATCTTTCATAATACTACTAATACTATTTTTAGAAGTGGTATGTTGTTTATAGTCTTCCGCTACAGATATGTTAGAGAAACAGCTCATGAATCCAACTAATTCATTTACAGTTAGCTCTTCCAATTTTCCTTCATAAATTAGTTCTGCCATAATTAAACTATTACATTCGTTAATATTAGATGCTATTTTGCCTTTTAATGTCAATTGATATTTATCATCTTCATCTTTTTCGATGAATCCATTTTCATGAAGGATATTAAGAACAATATTGATATTATCCATCACATAACTATTTACACCATCCATTGATTTTTTGTTTCTTTCAATCTCAATATCGGTTTCTTTCAACTTCTTTATAACTTCGTAATGACGATTAAATTGCTTTCCGTAAGCATCTTCAATCTGTTTAATTTTGTTATAGGCTAATTTTTTCTTTTTATTGTTGAGATAACTTATAGTTTTGTTTATTTCAATATATTCATTGATAGGCTCTAGTTGAATATTTGAAATGAGTATATCCGATTTATATTTGTCAGCAAGTGTTTCTAATTCGCTAATTTGATACTGAAATCCATTTATAGTGTTTGATAATTCATCTCTTAACATACTAGATTCTACATATTCGCTATAGCTTACTTTATTTAAAGCAATCAGATTGAGCAACAAACTATATGATATTTTAAATTTTGATTGTAATATTTGAGGTTTACCTGATAGGATTGTTTTATATTCCATAAGAGATACGTTTTCTCTAAACATATTATTGCAATGAATTACATGACCAAGTGTGTCTAGACCACGCCTACCTGCTCTTCCCGCCATCTGTGTATATTCATGACTTAATAAATGTCTATGTCCGTCAGAAGTATATTTAGATAGTGCTGTGAATACTACAGTTTTTGTAGGCATGTTAATTCCCACAGCAAATGTTTCAGTCGCAAATAATACCTTAATATATCCGCGTCCAAATATAATTTCTACCATTTCTCTCAATATAGGCATCATACCGCTATGATGAATCGCTACACCTTTTTCCATAAGTGAAACTAAATCAATATATTCTTTCAAAATCTTGTATTCTTTATAGTTGGGAAGTTTCCTAATAATATTATCACATTCATTTGAAATGATGGACGGGACATGAGCATCATCATAGCCAAATAAATTGACAGTGATTTGATTGGCATATTTTTCCACGTTCACTCTTGAAAATACGAAGCATATACCCGGTAACATTTCATTTTGATACAAATAGGTTATCAACGAATTGAGTATATGTCCGGGTTTTGTGTAACTTTTTTTTTGATGCATTAAATTGATAATCTTATTTGATGATAATATAGTCTCTTCGTGTATCCCAGAGGCATCTTTAATAATCTGTGGAACACGGATAAATTTTTTGATCTCTTTTTCCTTATCTTTATCCTTTAAAATTTTGAATAGGTGCTCCGTAGAATTAATATATGTGTAGTGTTTTAAAGGCACTACGCGATGCTCAGTTCCGGTAAGAATCACATTCTTATTAGAATCTTTATGTCTATTTTCACACCAGTTTGCAAATTTTTCTGGTTTATCAATAGTAGCGGATAACATGACCATAGATATTTGTTTAGGTAGCATTAATATAGTTTCTTCCCATACTTTCCCCCTATCGGCATCATTAATATAATGAATTTCGTCAAATATAACACATGCTAAATCTATATCAATATCCATCTCAAAATTAAGCGCACTAGTAGCAACAGTACTTTCTTGTAAACGCTTATATAAGTGATTTTGTAGAATTTCTGTGGTCATGATTAGTAAATTCGCATCCGGGTTGAATTTAATGTCACCTGTCAATATACCTATTGAATAATTAGGAAATTTTTTAGTAAAGTCGTGATATTTTTCATTTGAAAGGGCTTTAATTGGACTAGTATAGATTACTCTCTTCCCTCTAGAGCAAAAGTAATCAATCGCAAATTCTGCTGGTAAAGTCTTTCCTGATCCAGTATGCGCCGTTACTAAAACATGATCTCCTTTTACGATACCCTCAATAGCATGTTTTTGAAAATCACTCAATGGGAAAGGGAATTTATTAAAATGGGAATTAATTTCATCGTCGTCATTATTATATTTGTCTTTACATACGATAACCATAATTTATATATTACAGGGAGTGTCTATACATTTTATTCAATTTTATTATTATTGATAACAAAAATTAATATATTTACATATTTCATATGGAAGATACCGACATTAAATCCAATGAACAAAACACATTTTTAACGCATATGTTAAATTTTGACGAACCTACAAAAAATGAACTATCAAACATTACGCAATATTCTCTTTTAGCAATAATTCCTGTTGTGGCACTTAACAAACTTATGAAAAAATACATTCCGGCGGCGGATGAAGATAAAGGATCATTAGAGATTGTATTTGAAATCACTATACAAATGTTACTTTTATTCTTTGGCTTATTTTATATTCACAGACTTGTAACATTCTTAAAACCTAATAGTGGTAAAGAATATCCTGATTTCTCAATTATTTCTATAATACTTGCCGTATTATTGATTACATTAAGTATTCAATCTAAGTTAGGTGAAAAATCTAATATTCTTGTAGAGAGAGTAAATGAAGTATGGAATGGTGAAACATCTCTAAAACCCGAGCCAAAAAAAAGGGCTGAAATCGCAAAACCTAAACTTGAACGCCCACCCATTCAACCAGCACAGGTACCTCAAAATGTACAACAATCGCCACAGGAACAACAGGAATTACCTAACTATAATTTGATGTATCATAATACTGCCAGTCAAGGGTACGAAGATACGCAATTATTAGCCGCAAATGAGGCTTTAGGAGGTAGTTCATATGGATCTATGTTTTAGAGGTGTAAACGACGGTATTTATTATAAAATTGAAAATACTTAAACCTAATTTTACAATTATATTATAAATGGTAACCATTACTAAGTTTGAAGAACAATACCTGTTTGCTAAAATGTCATCAATTAAAGCTATACATTCCGGAGAAAACATCGTTCTATGGGGTTCAGGAGCAAATGGAAAATCATATCTTATTCGTGATTTAAAAAAAATCATTTCAGATAATGATTACCAACCAATTCCAGGACCTTCATGTGGAGATAATAGCGATTATGTTAGTAATATATTAGAAAATAGTGACAAGACTAAATGGATCATGGCCATTAACAATATTGAACATATCCAATATACATTAAGAAAGCATTCTTTTGTATTTGTAAATATGGATGAATACGTATATCCAGCATACGCAACACTACGATCTGGTAGAAAAATCAATATTTAATTATTTATTTACCACATATACAATGAATCAGACAAATTTGAAAATATAATAAAATGATATAAATTTTTTTATTATGTAATAAGTGTTAATATTTCTCAAAAAAACAATTTAATAATTATACAATACTAATTATAATACTAATTTTATGTTTAAAAATCTTTTGAAAATTAATGCCATGTATGGTGCTCAAAATTATAATCCGTTACCTGTTGTACTAAAACAAGGATATGGAATATATTTAGTTGACGTTTTTGGAAAAAGGTATATAGATTTTTTATCGTCGTATGGAAGCGTTAACCAAGGACATTGTCATCCAAAACTTATTAAAGTGATGAACGAACAATCTACAAAACTAACACTTTGTAGTAGAGCATTCCATAGTGAAAGTTTGATTAGATTTTATCAACATATGCATTCAACTTTTGGGTACGATAAATGTTTGCCCATGAATACTGGCGTAGAGGGTGGCGAAACCGCTTTAAAATTAGCACGATTATGGGGTTATCAAGCGAAACATATTCAGAAGAATAAAGCGGTAATACTTATGGCGCAACATAATTTTTGGGGTAGAACAATTACCGCATGTTCGTCTTCTACAGATCCGTTATGTTACACACATTTTGGTCCGTATACACCAGGATTTGATATTGTAAAATACAATGATATTGATGACCTCCATGAAAAATTTTCAAAAAACCCGAATATAGTTGCTTACATGGTAGAACCCATTCAGGGGGAAGCTGGTATTATACTACCAACAAATGACTATCTAAAAAAAGTGAGAAAATTATGTAACAAATATAACGTTTTACTCATATGCGACGAAGTTCAAACCGGTATAGGTAGAACTGGAAAAATGTTAGCTTCGGACGTATATGGTATTCGTCCTGATATTCTTATTTTAGGAAAGTCATTAAGTGGTGGAATGCTCCCTATTTCATGCGTTTTAGCTGACAATAATATAATGGATCTAATTAAACCAGGTATGCATGGTTCCACATATGGAGGAAATCCACTGGCATGTGAAATAGCGATGGAATCATTAGATATAGTAAAAGATGAAAATTTATTACCAAACGCAAAAACTATGGGTATTATGTTCAGAGGCGAATTAGATATATATAAAGGAAATCAAGTAAAAGATATACGAGGAGTAGGATTAATGAATGCTATAGAATTCCATACAGCTGGACATGCTGATATATTTGTAGATTCGTGTATGAATAATGGACTATTGACAAAAATCACGCGCGATAAAACTGTTAGAATGTGTCCACCTCTCATCATTACTAAATTTCAAATGAGTAAAAGTTTAGATATCATCGTAAATGCTATCAACAAAATTTAGTTTTCATATTGGTAAAAATACTTAAAAATATTATTCATACATAATATAACCATCGCCATATAACAATGAGTGATATTAACTTACTCCTCAACGCATTAGAAAATGATAATAATGAAAATATTTTTCAACAAACATCAAAGGAGATCAATGATATTAAATTAAAATTATTTAATGAATTAATGATTCCTAAGGAAAATATTATAACATTAATGACAGATTTAAAAGAGTATTTATACGTAGATGAGCTTCCAGATATGAAAACTGGTAGTTTTATAAAGTGGATATCATTAACAACACCAGATAAAATTAAATTAACTAAAGGGGCTATTATATGCGATATAATAATATCAGAGACAGGTGCTGTACTTAAATGCAAGAATTTTAAGAATAGTTTTATGTTTATAAATATCGATAAGGCGCTAGTATTTCGCAAATTAACCAATCAAGAAAAAATACTTATTTCGGTATCAAATTATTTAAATGTGTAAATGTGTAAATTTATATGAAATTATGAATGTGTCTTAGTTTTCTTTGTTCTCATATGACTGTTTTTTATTTTTCGTTTCAGATTAATTAGACTTTTATGTATTGTTTGTCTATTCGGTAATTCTTTTAGCTTAGCAATCACACTATTACTACAAATATTACATACAATAAATAGTTGGTCATTGTAGTGTGGAAATGTCATCTGACAACAGTTACTATTACACACAAAATCATTACATCCATTACATACTAAAATGTTGTTGAATGTGTGACAAATTTTACACACCATAATGCTAGCAATTTCTAGTATTATATTTTATTTACTATAAACTAATCTATAATTTATAGTCAATTTTTTTAAGCATATATAAAATTAAAATCTTTTAAATCTTTTAAATCTTTTTAAATTTAGTTTTGGTTTTGGCGTTTTCGGAATTCTAGGTATAGCAACAGTAGGTATAGCAACAGTCTGTATAACAGGAGGCCTTGTTAGTATTTCGCGTCTGTTCAAATTGAACTTTGATGGTATTTTCGGCACGGATTCAACATTAGATCTAAGAGCAGATAGTGATTTTATTGTAGGTTTTGCTGGTCCACGTCCGGTCATTTTATCGGATATTGTATCGGATAACGTATCGGATAATGTTTTTCTATTCAACGTATCGGATAATGTTTTTCTATTCAACATTCGCATGTGCGATTTGTTATGTTCATTATCGAATAGTTCTTCAAGTTCGCTAGATTCAAATTGTTCATACATTGAAAATCCCTTAAATATTAAATATACTACCATAATACCAACAAAAATCATAAAAAGAGTAACGTATTTTTTACGTAGAAGTTGATTAACCATTTTACTGAATTTCATACTGAATTTCATACTATATATAATATATGTATATTATTTTATATTACTTTAATTTATGGAGTTCGCAAAATTATCACAGAAAGATTATTCTAAAATATTGAAATTCTATAAAGTTGACACATCAAGTGATACCTATAAGAGAAAAGATAAGAGAAAGGTATTAGCCGAAAAAATATTAGCAAATAAGTTATGTAAATGTATTAAAACCGTAAACAAATACACCAATAAAAGAGGAAATTCTAAACGTACGCGAAAGCAAAAGAAGGACATGAAACAAAGCCAAATAAATGCTATACGTATTTGCAGAAATTCAGTAATCACTAGAAAAAAACTGGCTAGTTTCGGATACACGTGCAAAAATAAGCCGACCCTGAGAAGAAAAAAAGGGAAGTCGTATAAACTTCTAAAGCGCATGTAGCATACATGATTTATTTTTTGATCTGAAAATAGATTAAACGTAATTCATTATATAATATATATTTAATATAATGAACGGGAACAATATCAACAATTTAGGTAAAGTTGAAAAAAATCAAAAGGTAATGTCTGGCGAATGTATATTTCCTTTTCAGCAAAAAGGTATCACGTATAATGAGTGTGTTACAACTGATAAAGGGCCTATTTGTGCTACAAGTGTAAGTAAAAAAGGCACTCTAAAAACATATGGGTATTGTAATAAGTTAGAAACCGCTACAGTTTTGTCCAAAAAGAAAACTATGAAGCGAACAATATCCGATAATGAATCGTATTCGATACAAAAAAAAGAATGTGATAATTTATATATGAAAGCTAAATTAATACAAGATGAATTAGATGAATGTCAACTTCAACTGAAAAAAATGGAAGCATCTATTGAAAATGAACCAGATAATGAACCAGATAATGAACCTTCAGATGTTGCGCCTACCAATACGGATAAAATACGATTGAATGAGCTATTCGCAACAATTATGTCGAAAATGAATATTATCCATATTCGTAAAGGAGAACCGTTTAGAGCGCGCGCATATAAAAAAGCAGAAGAAACTATTTTACTACAATCTGAAAGCATATTTGACTTTTCTGAATTGAAAGGACTTTCAAATATTGGAGAAACCATATTACTTAAGCTTAAAGAGATACAAGAAACAGGAACATTGAAATATATAGAACGAGAGAAAAATAATCCAGTTCAAATTTTTACACAAATATACGGGATTGGTCCAAAGAAGGCAGAATCGCTCATTTCAAAAGAAATCACCACATTGGAGCAATTAAAAGAAAATACTGACTTACTTAATGATAACCAGAAAATTGGATTAAAATATTTTGACGATATTAGTAAAAGAATACCCAGAGAGGTTATTGATAAATATAAAACAGTATTTGAAAATGAAGTACAAGCCATTGGAAAGGATATTCAACTAGAGATAGTGGGAAGTTATAGACGCGGTACAGAGTCTTCAGGAGATATTGATGTAATCATATCCAGCCCAAATAACGACGAATCTATATTTTCTGAAGTATTAAATAGATTGAAACAATCCGATATTATTATAGAATTCTTATCTAAAGGCAAGTCCAAAAGTTTGACCATCGCAAAAATCAATGACGATATTCCACGACGCGTTGATTTTTTGTATACATCCACTCATGAATATGCTTTCGCAAAACTATATTTTACTGGAAGTATGGGATTTAATACTGTAATGAGACATCGTGCTCTTCAATTTGGATACTCGCTAAACGAACACGGTATATCTAAAATGAACGGAAAAGAAAAAGGTAGCAAAGTTCCTATAGAGTTTCCTGACGAAAAAGCAATATTTGATTTTTTTAAAATGGAATATAAAGAACCTAGTGATAGAAAAGATGGACGATCAGTTATTTCCATCACCGGTAATCCGATAATTACGCAAAAGAAAATATCGCAAAAAGTAACCATCCCAAAAAAAGATACCCTATCTGTTATAAAACAAATACCTGCGAAAAAAAATATTAAATCTAACGTTTCTATCAAACAACAAACGTTACCCGCATCAACCGATTTTATTGATAAATTTAGAATGAAAGGAGTTCAACATTTAAATTCATCCACTGAACAGGAATTGATAAATATTATCAAAGAAGCTAATGATTCTTTTTTTAATGACGTTTCTATTTTAACTGATAGCGAATACGATATTATCAAAGAATATACTGAACAAAAATATCCTAAGAATAAAGAATTGGAAAATATTGGCGCACCTGTTATCGATAAAAATAAAGCAACCCTTCCATATTTTATGGGCTCTATGGATAAAATTAAACCGGATACAAACGCTATTGATAAATGGAAACAAAAATATAAAGGACCTTATGTTATATCAGCAAAATTAGACGGGGTTAGTGGATTGTACTCCACTGAAAATAATGAGCAAAAATTATATACCCGGGGAAATGGAACTGTAGGACAAGATATAAGCTACTTAGTCCCACATTTAAGGTTACCAAAAGACAACAATCATACTATGCGTGGGGAATTTATTATAGATAGAAATATATTTGAGGAAAAGTATAAATCCAAATTTTCAAATCCCAGAAATTTTGTATCAGGAGTTATCAATTCAAAAACTATAGATGTTAAAAAATTAAATGATATTGAATTTGTCGCCTATGAAATTATTGAACCGAATATATCTCCATTATCACAAATGACGAAACTTGATACTATGGATGTAACCACAGTTAAATACCAATCTAGCGATACCATATCTAATGACATGTTGTCTGAAATATTGGTAGAGTGGAGAAACAAATATAAATATGAATCGGATGGAATTATTGTTACAGATGATCATATTCATGAAAGAGTTAATAAAAATCCGGAACATTCATTCGCTTTCAAAATGGTTCTCTCAGAACAAATGGCGGAAGCAAAAGTTATTGATGTTATTTGGAACGTCAGTAAACATGGACTTTTAAAACCCAAAATTCAAATTGAACCTATCGTTCTTGGAGGCGCTACAATTCAATACGCCACCGCACATAACGCATCCACTGTTGTAAATAAGCAACTTGGGATAGGGGCTATTGTTAAGATCATTAGAAGCGGGGATGTTATTCCATACATTATGGAAACCATTGTTCCGGCGGAAAAAATTAAAATGCCGGATGTAGACTATGTATGGAATGATACACATGTTGATATTGAACTCGCTAATAAAGAAAATAATGAAGAAATTACTCAAAAAAATGTTACCAATTTCTTTACTGGAATTGAAGTTGATGGTCTAAGTAGTGGCAATATATCTAGAATCATCGCAGCAGGATACAACAGCGTGTTTAAAATAGTGAAAATGAATAAAGACGACTTTCTTAAGGTTGAGGGATTCAAAGATAAACTAGCAACCAAAATATACGAAAGCATACACGCAAAACTAGCAATCGCAGATTTATCCACTATTATGGCAGCGTCAAATATTTTTGGCCATGGATTCGGAGATAGAAAAATGAAACTTATCATGACGGAATATCCTGATATTATGACTTCTACAGATACACTGGAAGATAAAATTGGAAAACTTGCTAACGTTAAAGGGATGGCGAAAAAAACAGCGGTTAACTTTGTAGACAAAATATCACAGATGAAAGAGTTTTTAGCACAAATTGATATGAATCATAAATTGGATTTGAAAATAACCAACAAAACACATACTTACGATACAGAACATATACTTTATGGTAAATCTATTGTCTTTACAGGGGTACGAGAAAAACAGGTGATGGAAAAATTAGAAAATATATACAATGTTAAACTATCATCGGCTGTTTCAAAAAATACATTCGCAGTTATTACTAAATCAAAAGACGACGTCAGTGGCAAATTATCAAAAGCCAGAACACTACATATTCCCATATTTGAAATTGATGAATTTAAAAAGGAATATTCATTATGAACATACTAATCTAACCATTAGTATTATTTTATGATATATATATTTTTATTAAATATATCATATACTCATACCATTATCACCCACTCATACAATTATCTTTTTTACTAATTGTGAAATTATTTTATTGTCTTCCCGAGGATCTTTTAATACTTCGGATATTGTTTTTACGTATTCGTCGGGATTATTTTCCATATAAGGCATTGCCTGAATACTTTTCTTTGTAAGCGTGTCTAGAGCACTTTTTATCTTTGGGTTATGCTTCTCTTCCTTCTCCCATTTATCATCATCCTTCACATAAATAATTTCCTTCTTAATATCACTACAATGCACAGGACGCTTCACTATTTCCATGGTGTTTAGCTTATCTATGAGTATGTTGGCCATTCCATTTGTTTGGCCTTTATCACCATAATGCTTCATATCCTCCAGAGATAACTGAATAGATTCAATGAAATCTGTCATATTCATAGCGTCTTTACATTGCTCGTTCAAAAACATGTTGATATTAAAAGTATTACTGTTATCAGTATGGTTTGGTTGTAATACGGGAATAATATCTATAATTAAATCTTTAATCAGAGGAATCAACTGTTTTGCTAGGTCTGTATTAGTTGACGATAAATTATTTGATTCAGAATTAGATGACTGGTGTTCTGTAGATGGACCACTTTTGATAATATTACATTTCTGTTTATGATTCCAAAGTGATGATGCATGTTTATATTTCTTACCACATTCGCATAAATGTATATTGGGGTAATTTGTAATGGATTTGTTCGTATTTGTTCGTATATGATGTTTCCTGGTCAATATGTGCCTTGAGTAGTCTTTCTTGTTACTACATTCAAAGTTACATAAATAACAATTAAATTTCATTGGGGTAATTATGGGTAATTTATTCGTCATTTTCGTATATTATATACGAAGAAAAAACCCCTAAATGATTTTAATTATAAAATGTATATTTTTTTTATCATAAGAGATTAAATTATTTATTTTTAATATGACTGCATTATCATCACAACCAACTTTTTTGAAAAAAAGAGAGATTTATTCTTCAAAATATTTCCATGAACAGTAGTTTCTGTTTTATTTTTCATCAAAAAATATCAAAAAAAAATAAAAAAGTTATAAGATTACAATTCATTCTTTATTATATCTACTATTTAAGAATCCTTATGTGGATTAGGCTGTAATACTGGAATAATGGTCTAAAATTAACTCTTTAATAATTGGGATTAACTCTTTTACCAGGTATGAATTGTATTCTTTAAGCATTGGCTTTTCTATGCTTTTAGGCGATGAACATTTCGTGGTATGTCTCCATAACGTTGTACGGCTATTGAATTCTGATTCACAAATATCACATTTATAATTAACGTAGCTTTCTGTACCTGTTACTGTTTCAAAATGGTTCATTTTATGTTTGCGCGTGGAAAGATGTCTATTGTATTGACTATTTCGTGAAGTTGAATAGTCACAACAATTACAAACATATTTTAATGAACCTTTTTGAACTATTTTATCTTCTTTTTCTTTCGTTATCGTTGTTGTTTTTGGTATAGAGGTTGGTACAATTTTTTCTTTTATTATTTTTGGTTTTGGTTTTGGTAAAGGTTCAATACTATTTAAGGTTGCGTGTAATGTTTCAAAATATTTTTGTTCAACTTTTCTAGCTTCATAATGGTCATTACATTCATGAAACCCAACAATATCCATTTTCCAATTATTCCATCCTCCATGTTCGCGAATGAATTGGTAAACTTTCAGATTATGATTTCTACATTTGTCTCTATTGCATGCTGCCTTATGCATGTATTTTCTTTGTACAAAATTGGTAGTATGTCCAACATAAATGTCTTTTACATCGTCTGTTTTACAATATATTTTATAGAATATCGTATTGGAGTAATCAATTTCATCTTTTGGCATTACTATACACCCACATTAAAAAAGTCATAAAATGATCGCAAATGAATCGCACAATATTCCTAAACTGTCAAAATACAATAAACAATATAATTACTTGTAACCCTTAAATTTGGTTCCTTTTGCTTGAACGTTTGTTGGAGTAAAAGTTGAAATGCCTAATACCTGTTGTCCTGAATTTTGTATGTATTGTTGCGTCGATGGATTTCCTTTATTTGCTACTAAATTCTTATGGTTGTTATTGGTTTCCATTTTCAAATTAGCCATATACGCTTTTCTATACTCTGGAGTGTCCATTTTTATGTATTATGATTATGAATATGTTCATTTCAATTTTTATAAAAATCGCACAATATTCTTAATCTGTCAATATAATAAAAAACAATATATGTATATGTATTATGAATTATTTTCTGTTATGATTATAACGTTCTTTTACAGTTATATCCTTTATAATTTCCAAATCATCTGTTCTCTTTTTTAATTTCCCCAGTTCCTTTATCAACTTATGCACTATATTCTGGTTACGTAATGGAATAGAACTATTTTTTATAATTTGTATGGATATGATTTGTAAGCATTCATGATATTCTTCACATCTGTTTTTGAATACCATAAGTGTTTCTTTATCGTTAGAAGTGATCGTATTTTTGTATTGTATGTTTTCTTTGTTATAGTCTTTTGATTGATACAGTTTTCCATCAATAGCGCTACTATTGTAAAATATCCCTGTAATCAATCGTTTATTGATGGTATCATTCGTAGAATAGTTTGATATATTTAAATATTTCTTAGTCAATGCTTCGGGAACAATAACATAATGTTGTGATACCGGGTAATAACTACGTATGATACCGCCAAGAGTATATTTAATCACGTCTAAAAACAAATGATATTGGCTAAACACCCGACTGATACGATGTGCTGTTCCAAAACTACAATGTAACATATCGTAACATATCCCTGACCATACCTTAACATTACATGTTTCTATTCCTAATTTCAACCAACATTCGTCTATTGAACTATTACAATTACTGGGATCAATATATGACTGGATATTGAGCGATCCTTCAATATTGAGCGATCCTTCAATATTATTTACTATATCATCATTTTGTGACAATGGCTTGAGAATAGTAGGTTCTTTATTTTTCTTTATTTCAGATATTGGAATATAACTGGTATTTGGTTCTATCATTTATGTTGTGATTTTTGTTACCGTAACTTACAACATAATCTTATTCAATTTTTCATAGAATATAATAACGAAAATTATTATATTTTATTTATATGTATGTGACTAGTTAAGACGTCTAAGCTCACGAATAGTTTTGTCGCTACGTCTTCCCTTAAGGGAATCAATTAAACGTTCGGCACGGGTACGTTTTAATGCTTTTTTGGTTGTAGTCGCACTTTTTTTCACGTTTTTAGATTTGCGACAATAGCTACGAACCTTACCAGTGGCGCGTCTACATCCTTTCATTTTCTTGCACTTGGATACAGTTTTGATTCCTTTACACATGCTAGTTTTTACGCGTTTACCATTTTTAGCAACACTGCGGGTTTTAGAAGGCATTATATAGTTAATAAAATATTAAATTAAATTCTAATATTTTAATAATATTTTAATAATATTTTAGAGAAACTTCCTAAATTTATCATCTATGAATTGTCTATATTCAATATACTCGGTAAAACCAATACTAGTTAATAGAAATAAAGCGCTTGTAAAAACTAATTTCTGATCAAAATCACTAAATTGTGATATTGTCCTCCATGGATTAAAGCGCAATATTAATACAAAGCATATATAGAACTTTATGTAGGAAGTTATTTGAACAATATAAGATTCAATATCAAATAATTGGAATCCAATGATTAATAAAAAGTACAATATATAACTGGTATACAATAAAGTGAAGTAAAAGTATTCATGACTCTTCATATAATAAATAGATATATAAAAGCTTTAGGAAAAAAAATTTTACTGACTTAATATATATAATGACATTCGACAAATTTCACGACCAGTTTTTCGGCCCTCTTGACAAATCATACTGTAGCTTATTTTTACTTTTCTCAGTAATTGGTTTAATCGTATTGATGCTTACCGTAGTTGGCATCATCTTTCAACTATTAACATTCCAAAAGAAGAATTTCACACCTCTTATGTGGACATATGCGTTGGTAGGACCTTTAGTGTTTTACATTCAAAACAGATTATTATACGGCATGTGTATGTAAACTGTTGATTGAAGGATATTAGTAATTGATTAGTAATTGATTAGTAATTGATTAGTAATTGATTAGTAATTGAT
>Ga0115562_1001597_pt1 | contig 16640 bp, 14 predicted proteins | sample COGITO_mtgs_1105_6_FD_87200 | JGI IMG/M metagenome (GOLD analysis project Ga0115562, IMG submission 87200) | Pelagic marine microbial communities from North Sea - COGITO_mtgs_110516 | ecosystem: Environmental > Aquatic > Marine > Epipelagic | place: Germany:Helgoland, sampling site Kabeltonne...
CACTGCCGTGCGTGCCGACTGGAAAGGGATCGAACCGATCCCGCGCCAACGCGTCTATTTTGCCAATCACACCAGCAACGCGGATATGCCGATGATTTGGTCGGTCCTGCCACCCGCCATGCGGCGCACAGTGCGCCCTGTCGCTGCCGCGGATTACTGGTTGAAAAACAAACTGCGTGCCTTTGTCGGACCCGAGGTTTTCAACTGTGTACTGGTCGACCGCCGGCCCGAGGTGAAAGACAAACCGATGGACAAGATCATCGCAGCCCTCGACGAAGGCGCGTCGCTGATCATCTTTCCCGAGGGCAACCGCAACATGACCGAAGATCCGCTGCTGCCTTTCAAGGCTGGTCTTTATAACATGGGGGTCGCACGGCCGGATGTTGATCTGGTCCCCACATGGGTTGCCAACCTGACCGAGATCATGCCCAAAGGCGAAATCATCCCCCTGCCCCTGATCTGCACAGTGACTTTCGGCGAACCAATCCACGTGCGCGAGGGCGAAACCAAGGATGATTTCCTCCAACGTGCCTCTGACGCCCTCTTGGCGCAACGCCCAGAGGAACGCACATGAGTAGCACAACGACCGATATCCTGCTGCTGGCCTTCGGCAGTTTCGGTATTTTGATCGCGCTCACGGTCTTGGGCGAAATCCTGCGCGCGCGCCAACCCTTGGATGAGCCCAATCCGGTACTAGATACCTACATGACCCGCGTGCAAAGCTGGTGGGGCATGGTCGCCTTCATCGGTGCGGCACTCTTGCTGGGCAAGCCAGGGATCATGACGCTCTTTGCTTTCGCGTCCTTTGCAGCCTTGCGCGAATTCCTGACGCTTACAACCAAGGCACAAGCAGACCACCTTTCGCTGGCACTCGCCTTCTTTGCAGTTCTGCCACTGCAATATATCTTCGTCGGTTTTGGTTGGACCGCACTCTATACCGTATTCATTCCGGTCTATGCTTTTCTATTCTTGCCGATGGTGTCAGCCTTACGAGGCAATCCGCAACGCTTTCTGGTGCGTGTCGCCGAGACCCAATGGGCGTTGATGATTGCAGTCTTCTGCGTCAGCCACGTACCCGCATTGATGTCGCTGGAGATTGATGGCTATGGCGACAGGTCAGTGCTGCTGATCGCATTCCTCGTCATGGTCGTGCAATGCGGCGACCTGCTTGATTTCTTCTTCGGACGCCGCATCGGCAAACGCAAGATCGCGCCGGGCCTGTCGCCCAAGACATGGGAAGGCATGATCTGCGGTGTGATCAGTGCAATGGTCGTCGGCGCCATGCTGAATTGGATTACACCCTTCGGCGTTACCGGTGCAGCACTCATGGCCGGTATCGCGTCGCTTGTAGGCATGTTTGGCAACATCGTACTCGCCGCAATCAAGCGGGACCGCGGTGTGAAAGACTGGTCACACTTGATCCCCGGGCAAGGCGGGTTTGTTGACCAGCTCGACAGCGTGATTTTCGCGGCCCCAATTTTCTATCAGCTGACCAAGTATTTCTACACCTGACCTGATTCAATGAATTGCGGCAGTTTTGACAGGTTCTTGGCTACCAAAGTGCCAATGCCACCAACCCCATGACGCCGGATCGCGCGATAATCTTCCCGGCTCTTGCGGATCATATGGGCAAAGGAGCGGTTGCTGACGCCACCCATCTTCATCTGCACCATCACCTGCGGGATGTAGCCCAGTCGGACCCGCCCTGCTGTCAGATACCGCAGCATCGCTTCATAATCGCCAGCAATGCGATAACTGGTGTCATAAAGGCCCACCCGCGCAAAGACCTCCCGCCGTAGATAGAGCGTGGGATGCGGCGGCATCCATCCGCGTTTGAGATGAGCCGCAGAATAAGCCCCTGCCTTCCAATGCCGAATGACGCGGGTCGGATCGTCGCGGGCGATATACTGCAGGTCGCCGTAGACACCATCTATCGCGGGGTCGGCCATCGCCTCTGCGACCCAAGTCAACACTTCGGTTCCGGCCAGCCTGTCGTCGGCATGCAAAAGCCCCACCACATCGCCAGACGCCCGATGAATACCCTGATTGATCGCGTCGTAGATGCCAGTATCCGCATTAGATTGTAGCACCATGCACCGATGACCATGCGCCCTTAAATAAGGCACGGTCTCATCTGATGAGCCGCCATCTTGGACAAGATGCTCAACATCTAGATGGTGCTGCGCATTCAGGCTGTTCAGCATCGCAGGCAGCGTCGCACGCCCATTCATCACAGCTGTGACGACGGAAATCTTCATGCGGCAATAGTCTTGATCACAGGCTTCGATTGCCCGACATCAACACCCAGAACTTCGCGGATTGCGGCCTCTGGTGCCTCCCCAGTTGCCGCCATATGCCGTTTGACTTCAGCAAGCTTCGCGTCGACCAGATAGCGATACCAAAACCCTTGCAGCACATGAAACGCGCGGGCTTGCGGGCCATCCAGAAAACCGCCGCGCAGGACGTAACGGTAGAAGAAGTACGCCCCAGCCCGAAGACCCGCTGGCAGACGGGCATAAAGGTGCAGTTTCACCCTGCGCTTCAAAGCCACCCTGCCGCGACCCGGCAAATCGGTTGGCGCAGGCATGAAGCCGTAATCGCGGTTCAATACATCCACGACCTCGCGGCTGGCATAGCCGTTATGTTTGGCAACCCACCAATCCAGCGGGTTGCGGTTGTCATCAATGATCCGCCCGCGCAGATGTGCCGTGGGTCCGTCCACCACGATATGTTCATCCATCCAGCGCGCTTCGCAGCGGCCCTTTCCATTGCGAAACAGCCGCATCGTTGAAACGGGGAAGACGCCGCCGTGGCGCACCAACTGTCCCATGAATTTAATGCCGCGCCCGATGTAACACCCGTCCACATCAGGAAGTCCCGCATCAATCTCTGCGGCCAAAAGGGTCGTGACCACCTCATCTGCATCCAACCGCAGCACCCAACAGGGGGCACCCGCTATCTGGTCCAGCGCCCAATTGAACTGGGTCGCATGATTGGTCCAAGGGTTATGAAGCACCTGCGCGCCCATTTGGGTGGCAATCTGCACCGTGGCATCAGTTGACCCGCTATCCACCACCACAATCCGGCTTGCCACGTCCCGCACGGACAAGATCGCGCGCGCGATATGTCTTTCCTCATCGCGGGTCAGGATAATCACCGTCAGGGGCGTCATGCCAAAACCTCGCGAAATCCACGTCCTGCCAAATCGCGGTAGAGCCCTTCGAATGCGCCCACCATCGAAGCGGTTGAAAAATCGCGACGAACCCACCTGCGCCCACGTGCACCCATCGCCACAAGATCACCCGCAGCAAGCGCGGAAATCTCGGCGGCCAGATCGGTGCGCGGCAAGTCGATGCATCGGCCACAGTCATGCTTGTTCAGATCTTGCCAAGGTGTCGCCTGCGTCGTCAGAACGGGCACCGCATGGGCCAAGGCTTCGGCCACGACTATCCCGAAGTTTTCAGAATGCGAGGACAAAACAAAAAGGTCGGCATGCGCAAAGGCTGCGGCCTTCTCTGCACCATCCACATGGCCATGCAGCCGAATGCGGCCGTTTGAAAGACCCGCGCGCAAATGGAGCATTTTCGTATAGGCCGCATCTCCTGACCCATAGATATCCAGCGTGAACTGCGGTGGCAGTTGCGTCATCGCATCGATCAAAGCCTCAAGGCCTTTCTTGGGATGCAATCGGCTGAGAAACATCAGACGACAGCTATCTTGCGGAGCAACACGAATTGGAATGTCATCGGGCACATCAACGGCATTGGGAATGACCGCACGGGCCACATCCCCCAGCCGACGCACGCTCTGCCGGGCCTCTTGCGCTGCCGTGAAGTGCAGCACGGCATCCCTAGGGCGCAGCACATTGGCGATATGCTCGAACCCATGTTTGATCCACAAATGCGGGGCATCCGGCCAGTCTTCTGTCGCTTGCAGCGCGCCACGTGGCGACCAGACCACAGGCTTTCCCATCGCGCGGGCCAACACAAATGACGGCAATGTCGGCATGTTGTAGGTGCCCGTCACATGCACGATATCGGCCCACTGAATGGCCCCCGGCAACCGCGCGAGCAATCCCGGCGCGATGCAGTGCCCCGCCATGCGACGCGCATAGTGGACGGGGTAAGGCAACGCCGCGGGCACCACACGATCAGAGACGTTCGGCCCAGCGGCATCCGATGTCAGAACACGCAGTTCAGTATCGTTCAAGGCAGCAATGCCATCGCAAATTGCCTTCGTCGACCAGATCGGACCACCCCAGTAAGTCGCAGGATAAAACGTCGGAACAACATGCAAAATCTTCATACCGCCACCTCAGTCTGGTTGCGGAAACTGATAATACGCGCAGGGTTACCACCGACAATGGCACCTGCAGGCACATCACGGGTCACAATTGCACCCGCCCCAATCACTGCTCCCGCTCCAATCAAACGGCACGACGGCAAGATCACTGCGCGCATGCCAATCCAGACACCATGCTCGATCAATTTGGGGCATAGCGACGCCAAGGTATGCGGATCAAGCCCATGATCATGGGTGTAGATAACAGCCTCTTCGGAGATCAAAACATCATCACCTAAGGTCAGCCCACCGGTCGTATCGAGCAGCACATTTTGGTTCACCTGAACGCGATCACCGATCTTAAGAAACGCGTCGTGGCCTTCAGCAGAGGCGCCCACGCCGCGCCAGAAATAGCAATCCGCACCAATCTCAACCGCCGAAGGGCGATCAAACCGGATGCCAGATTGAAACCGCGATCCGGGTCCGACCTTGGCAAGGCTTGCGCGATGAAATCGCGTGACAAACCACATCGACAATCGACGCCAGACCGCTGCTGCAAGACGCACACCCCAGAATGATAGTCTAAACATGAAGCGCACCTCTTGGTTTGAATGCCGGGAAGGAAGGGAGGCGATAGCGCGGCACGAACACCGTGATCATGGCAAAGATCAGCACTGCTTGGGCCGCCGCACCCACAATGAACCCGCTGAACGACGAATGCAGCGACGCCTGCACGAAAGGATAAAGTAGCAGCGGATAAAGATAGAAGCTCGCCCAGCGCAGACCGGACCGCGCGGACAAGACCACCACCTCAAGGTGCCGGTACACCCAGCCCAATGCAAACCCTACAAATGCGCCAGCCCAGCCGAAGTTCATAAAAGCTTCCCCCGGACCCGTCACATTAAACGCGCCGCCCGTGGTCACTTGCATCACATCGCGCTTGAGGAAGACACCCAGATCGATCGCTGGTTTATCGACCCATATCGCCCGAGGCATCCAGCCAAATGTCCACCAGCCATAGCTTTCACCCAGCAGGTAAGCCGCTGGCTTGACCTGATCGGTCACCATGACAGCCGCGTTGATGTCGAGAAAATAGGTCGATCCTACGACTTGATGCACTAGCCCCGCATCCGAACCGCGCAACATGGTCATATAGGCGCTGAGCAACAAAACAGCGCCCGCTCCAGCCATCATCAAAGCCACCGCGCGCAACCCAACGCGCCCACCCAAGATCAGGTAGGTCGCACTCCCGAAGACAAGCAATTCAACGAGTTCGAACCGGTCACCAGAGACCAGGGCAATCACCAACAGCAACAGCGCCAGAACAAAGGCCTGCGCCAAAAACATGCGCGCGCGCAGCACGAACCCTTGCGCCAAAAGCAATACAAAAGCGAACTTGGGAACAATAAACAAGGTCTTGATCCCGGCAAGTGTCGCACCTACCCCGTCACTGTTCACGTTGATCTGTTTGTCCTCGTTGAAGGTGGACAACAAGTCAGGCGACAAAATGGACAAACCGCGCGCCTGTAACAAGAGCGCAAACGTCAGCCCCGCAATGGTAAAGGCCGCCGTAAACAACCAGCCTTGGCGCACCAATCCAGCAGCGATCAGGCGCGCCTCGGCGATTGCTGGCGCAGGGTCAGATGGACGCACCGCAAGGCGATAGCCCAGACACATCAACAAGACAAAACTCGCCAGATAAAGCGCGCCCACCTGCATTGCTCCGGGGGTATCAATGTAGCGGGCAAAGAACGCGAACTCTGGGACAGCACTGTAAACCAGCACCTTCACCAGAAAGCCAATGGCGCAAAAATAACCAAGCAAATGCATCGGCGACACAAGGCGCACCATGCCGTATCGCCCACCCAACCAAAATGGGATCACCGTACAGACCAAGGCCAAGGCACCGACTAAGAGGGTTTCCATTGCCCCCCCTTTCCGCGCAACAAAACAGCAGCTGATGTATCAATGCCCAGCTGTCGCTTGATTGCCCACCAAAGCACAGCGCCTCCCAGCGTCAGCGCCCCCACATAGCCCAACGCATTCAAGATGACGGTGAGCTCCGCCCCCCACCACCGGAACCAAAGCAAGTAGAGAACAACCATCAACAGACGTGCAGCCGTCGCTAGAACCGGCATGTCGCATAGAGTTGCAACCGTAAAGCTGGATGTGAAAACGACCTGTCCTATCGCCCCGAGCAGGAGAATGGCTAAGACAATGGAAGACCCGCCACCCGCCTCTTGGGGCAATACAAATGGCAAGACCGGCAGCACCATCATCCCGATGGCGAACAGCGCAATTCCCGGCAGCATCGCAATTCTGCTCCCCCGAGCACTCGCACGGGCAAGCCTTTCCATATCACCTGCCCCATACGCCGCGGACACCGCGGGCGCACTGACCCATGTCGCCACGGTGACCGGCAGCGCCACCAGATTGGCAAGGCGGCGCAACACGGCGTAAACACCTAGTTGCTCTGCGGGAATGACCCAACTTCCAAGCACCAGATCAATCTGGGCCACAACCATGCCCAACACAGACGCAGCCCACAGCGACATGCTCCGATGAGGGCGCACCGCTGTTGAAAGGATCGCAGACCTGCGGTTGTGGCGCGAAATCCAAAGGACCCCTGCCGCCCCAATAACCGCCATCAAAACGGCAGAAGCCATGAGAACCGCGTCTGCCCCATCGCCTTGAGCCAAAACCCCCGCGATGCCCAGCGCCACCTGTGGTCCGGCATCGCGCACGACCATCGAAGCTTGGACACTGCCCAGCGCGCGCATCACGCTCGCCAGACATCCCAAAGCATTGGCAAAGAACCCAGCGCCGAGAACCGCGATCCAAGGCCCTCCTGGAAAGAGACTTGATGCCACAAGGCCGATAGTGAGCGCCAGAAGTCCGGGGTAGATCACCGATACCTTGCAGATGTCGCGCACGCGCAAACCTTGGCCGTCCGTCAGCATCCGCAACAGGATAACCGGGCCACCAAGCGACAACACGGTGCCAACAACCAATGCCGCACCCCAAAGGGCGGCAAGCCGGCCGAAGGTTTCAAAGCCGAGCAGCCAAGCAAGGCCCAGCATCACAGCAAAATTGACACCAACCACGCCGGCGCGCAGAACCAAAGTCTGCCCGGTGTTTTGTTTTGCCAATTCCAATAGCCTTTTTCCCAGCATCACCTAAGCACCATCTGCGCAGGGCGCCCAAAACAGACGACTGCATCTTTAGTCCTCATTCATTGTGATTAATTAAAGGTTAACTCCTTTATGGTGATCTAGGCGGCGACACTAAGACCCACCAAGGCGCTCCAAACGATGACAAAGCGGAAAATCAATGCCTGGCCAGACGTATTTGATTCGGGATTTCATCAGGCTGTAACAATTGAGCCGTTGGATATTCGGGCCATGCTGCGTGTTCTTTGGCATGGCAAGGGGCTGATCCTCTCGGTTCTGCTGATCACACTTGCGCTGGCAGGGTATTACGCCTTCCGCGTCGCGTCGCCCCAATATGCCGCCACAGCGACCCTGCAATTGGATGCATCGGCCAACCCACTTTCTGACGTCTTGCAACAAACCACTCTCACGACCGCGAACGACATGGCGCTGAATACTACGATGGCGATGGTCACATCGGACGCGGTTCTCGCGAACGCGATCGGCATGTTGGAGTTACTTAAAGATCCGGAATTCAACCGATATTTGCACCCAACAACGCCCTTGGCACTGTCCAATTTACGAACAACTGCCCGCAACATCCTTGCAGGAACGTCCGAGCAAACCCCGACCGACACCGCCATTCACGAAAAGACGGTCCAGAACCTGCGCGGCGCTTTGACAGTAAAGCGTCAACCCGACACCTATATTATGCAAATTTCGGCCCGCAGTGGTGATCCTCAAAAGGCAGCGCAGATCGCCAATACGGTCGCCACCGTCTTTCTTGCCCACGCGGAGGGTTTGCAAAGGCAAGCTGCGCGGAATGCCGAAGCTTGGCTGCAAACCAGGGTAGAAGACCTGCGCACGCAACTTGAAGTCCTTGAATTTCAGATCACCACCCTGCTTGCCGCCGCACAAATCCAGGATGAAAGCGTGCTGGACAGCCTGAGTGCGCAAGTGTTGCGTGCAGATCAAGACCTCAGCGAAGCCCGCAATAATTTGGCAAGTTTACAGCGTTCCGCGGACAGAGGATCCGCCCGCAACACGGCTGAGGTAACGCAACTGCAAGGCGAAATCCTCGAAATTGCAGCACTGAAAGACCGTATTGGCGCGCAGCTTTCGACCCAATCAGCGGGTCTTGCGCATTTGCATCAAATCCGGTTGCAAGCAGACGCCACGCGACAGCTTTACCAGTCGTTCCTCGCGCGGCTTCAGGAAAACCGTATCCAGCAAGGTTTGGACGCGCCGAATGCGCACCAGATCGCCCCAGCCAATCAAGCGCGCTACATCGGGCCGCGCAAGCTGCTGATTATGGCAATCGCCGCACTGCTGGGCACGACGCTCGGCGTTGCTTTGGTTGCGTTGGGTCATCTCAACCGCAAAGGGGTCATCGACGCGCGCGACTTGCAGGATGAAACAGGCTTACCAGTTTTCGCTCAGATCTCAGCCAGCGCATTGCGCCGTATGCGCAAAGGGCGGCGCGCCTTTCCATTACCACCTGATGCGGCGCTCTTACGCGCCATCAGTGACCTTTGGACAGCACTTTCGCTGAATGCCAAGGCAAAGGCACCGCAGGTTGTCCTGACGACATCGAGCATCCAAAACGAAGGTAGATCGGCGCAAGCTATCGCTTTGGCCCACACGCTCGCCGCAGCCGGAAAATCCGTAGTCTTGATCGGTGCGGATGGGCGAAACAAAACACTCCGATCCGTGGTCGGGGCGTCAACTTGCGCCAAGGCCACTTGGGCAATCGAGCAGACAAACGTGCATGTCGCCACGCTGGGTGTTGATCTCATCATTTTGCCAACAAAGGCGACTCATCGCGGCACTTTCATCACAGATGAATTCGCGGGAATGTTGGACACGCTGCGCACTTCTTATGATCACATCGTCATTGACGGACCATGCGTTCTGCAATCAATCAATGCACAGGTGATTGGCACCCAAGCCGATGTCATCATCTACGCCGTGCACTGGGCCAGAACGCCGCTGGAGCTGGTGCTACGTGGGCTAGACGTTCTTGAGGGTATCGGGCACCCGGCAACCGGATTGGTGCTGACCAAGGTTAACAGACGCAAAATGCGCAAGCTGTCCACCGATCCCTATATCAATCTCATGCTGCCCGCGCATAGCAGCTAAGCGAGAAGGGGCCACAATGCGCCGCCCCTTCGCCTGATCAAACAACCGACAGAACATGCCTGTTATAGAAAAAGGCCTTGTCCCCACTCGTAAGGGTCAGCCCAGATTGTGGATTGGCACTGATATAGGCTTTAGCGGGCCAATCCTGCGTTCCGCTCGCAGTGCGCCCGTCAATATTTGGCAGCACAAACGCTTCAAACTGATCAAGTCTGTTGCCGGCAACAGGCAGGGCCCCCGCCTCATGACCATAAACAAAACTGAGCTGCGGCGTCGTGCCGGTCAGCCCCATCCGGCGGGTCAGTGGGAAATCAACCTGATCATCTGTCTGGCCCGCATAACCTGCCAGCGTGACCACCGTGTCATCCTCTGACGTGAGCGTACCAACGACAGTGGTCGCAGCTTCGCCGTTCCAGCGAACAAAGGGCAGCATCCCGGCATAGAACCACTCCACATCCATAGACGCGGCGACGATATCAACCTGTACATCGTGGTGAATGACCCCCGGCGTAATGCTGCGGCTGATTTGACAATTTGCAAGCGGGCTACCGTCGCCTGTTTGCCATGTTGTCGTCTCAACCACCGTGATCTGTGCGCCGACACTCAAGCCTGTCCCGGACGTCGCGGGTACCCAAGCGGCACCATCTACCGTAATAGCCTGTGATCCCAAAATATCATGGCCATGGGTCTGTCCGCCCACTTCGATAACTTCACCTGCCACATCTAGTCGGGTCGCGTACTCACGCTCGGACGCGTAATCAAGAACAGTGAATTCCGGATAGGTCGGGCGGTCGTCGGCACGCCAATCCAAAGCCCCGTCCGACGCAATACCAGTTGGATGGGTCGGCCCTACTGTACCGCTCGTACCATTTGCACGGGCAGCATAATACGTACCCCCGAACTGCACCTCATCGCCCATCTGATAGACAGTGTTCGGCGCCCAAAGCGGTGGGAGGATGTAGGGATCGGACAATGATCCTGTTGTCGTCACCGCCTCGATCATAATGGCACCTCCGCCAGGGCTTGCGGCACCACCAAAACTCACGCGGATGTCGTGCGGCCCTACTGTACCGCTCGCCACCTTGATCGTTTGGCGGCGGTTCAGATCGGTAGGAGAATAGGTTGGAAAGGCTTTGAACCCCAAACCCGCCGGATCTGAAATCTCGTTCACCAGCGCTTGGGCACCATCAATTTCGACCTTCGCAAAGCCGCCACTAGTGCGGCCTGTGTAGTTGATCCAAAGATCATAAGGCTTGTCCCGGTCAACAGTCACAACCGCCGCCGCCCCCGCCGATCCGGTGCTGATTGCGCGATTGCCGGTATAACTCACCCCACGTCCCGACCCAGAGGTCTGCAATTGCGACCAACTGCCCGTCAACGTCATTTTGCCGACAGGATAAACATTGCGAAGCTCGGCCAGTTGGGTTTCACGCCAAAACATACGCAGGTTCTGATCTTGCTGATCAAGCCGCAAGCGGGCCGCATGATGCGGTCCAACTTCGGTCCAGACGGTCAACCCGCCATTGATACCTTGGGCAATTGCGACGGATTGCCCGCCACCATGCACAAAGAACGCAGCAAGCAGGCGTTGACTAGGCGGACGGCCCAACCCCGCCCCCAGTGAAAGCTCAAGTCCAATCATGCTTAATACCACGCCACCAATTGCGCGGTCGTACCGGTCGCAAGGACACGGACAGGGCGCAAAGACAGGATCATGCCTGCAGCAAGATCGTAACTGACAGCTTCGCCGTCATTGTCCTGCAAAACAGCGGTGCCGGGGGCGTTCACATAAATCGCGCGCGGGCGCACAGGCAAATCAGACACGTCCGAAGGCGCGATCACATAATGGGCCACGGCGGGAGATGTCAGGTTCACATAGTCGGTGTCAAAAGGATCAGGCATTCTAGGTCTCCAGTTTGGAATGATCCTCCTTCCCTAAAGACCCCGACTTACCAACTACTTTGGAGACCGCGCGGCAGACGGCGCAACACCTCATGTCTCTAGCGCCCCTTCAGGCCTGCCACGACACAAAGTGTGCGCCATGCGATCCATAAATCAAAGCGCAGGCTGGCGTGGGCAACGTAATAAAGATCAGCCGCCACTTTGCGCTCGATCCCGCCAATCCCATCGACATAGCCCACCTCGGTTTGGGCATAACCGCTGATACCCGGCATGATCTGATGGCGCGCGGCATAGCCCGGCACATTTTGCAAATACACACGGGCATGATCGTAAAGGTCGGGACGCGGGCCAATCAGGCTCATCTCAGCGCGCAACACGTTGATGATTTGTGGCAACTCATCGACCCGAAGCTTGCGCATGAGGCGCCCAAGCCGCGAGATGCGATCTTCCTCAAGCGCATCAAAGGCGCCCCTCTTGGGCGCTGATGCAGGCACCATCGTGCGAAATTTCAAGGCTATGAATGGCTGACCTGCAAGACCCATACGCCGCTGATAATGCATCAAAGGACCTTGATTGAGGAAAGGATTCAACACCACTAGAACCAGAGCAACCAACGCTAAGGGCAACAGAAGAAACAGCGACAGAAACAGGTCAAACACGAGTTTGGATAGCGGGGATGGCCTTTGGAGCGGCACTGAAACTGAGGAGGGGCCACTGCCCAAAAGGTCCTCTTGAAAATCGAACATCGCAGCAATCAACCCCGCAACAGTAAACCTACACAACGATGGTTGCGGTTCTTCCTGGTTAACGAGACTCTAATGATTGCATTAAAAAGGGGTTAACAACTTAAGGGTGTTTTGCGCTAAATTGGACCTTAAGTCGCTCAATTCGCAGATTCCTATTAACCAAAGTTAAGAAATCGCTGTTTTTCACGAAATTGGCGATCCGAGAAGGAATCGAACCCTCAACCTGCTGATTAGAAGTCAGCTGCTCTATCCAATTGAGCTATCGGACCGCACGGGCGCAGGTATGGCGTGGAGACAAGGCCTTTGGCAAGCCCAAAGGGGCGCTTAATGCGTCCAGACACCACGGCGGTTGGTTGCAAAATTCTCACCATAGCCGCCGGGGCGGATGTTGGCTTTGCGCACTTCTGGTTCGCGGACCACAGCGTCAATGCCGTGCTCGCGCGCGTATTCCAAAGCGGCCTCTTTGCTGTCGAACTCAAGCTTGACCTGCGCTTGGGTATCCGAAGACGACGTCCAGCCCATCAATGGATCAACTGCACGGGCGGTCTCGGCCACATGTTCAAGAACCCAATGCTTGGTCTTGGCCGTGCCCGATGACATGGCGGTCTTGGCTGGCTTGTAGATTCGTGCGCGCATGTCAGCGTCTCCCTTGGCTAGCCTCTATATGTGCAAATAGGCTCGTCGACGCAAGCATTTGCCGCAAGTAGCCCCAAAATCTTCCAAGAGTTTTGGAAAACTCTGAAACCTCACGCCCATTCGCCGCCGCGCATCACCGGCACGCGTTCGCCGGTCTTCGTGATCCCGTCGATATCTACCGCATCCGATCCCATCATCCAGTCTACGTGAATGATGCTCTGGTTGCCGCCCTTTTGCTTAAGCTCTTCTGGCGATAGCTCCGATCCCCCTTCGATCGTATCGGCATAACATTGGCCCAGCGCGATGTGACAGGACGCGTTTTCATCAAAAAGCGTGTTGTAGAACAGCGTCCCGGTCTGGCTGATCGGGCTGGAGTGGGGCACCAGCGCCACCTCGCCAATGCGGCTCGCGCCGTCATCGGTTTTCAGCAACGCATTCAGCACGTCCTCACCTTGGGTTGCTGTCGCTTCGACAATACGTCCCGCTTCGAAACGCACGGCAATATTCTCAATCACGCTCCCCTGATGGGCCAGTGGCTTGGTCGCAGCCACTGTGCCATCAACCTTGTAGGCATGCGGGCAGGTGAAAACCTCTTCGGTGGGAATATTCGGCTGACAGGTCACACCGTTCAATGCAGGCGACGCCCCACCTTTCCAGATATGACCATCCGCCAGACCCAAGTGCAGATCAGTGCCCGGACCTGTGTAATGCAGCGCGCTAAAGTTCTGCGCATTCAGCCAATCTACGCGCTCCTTGAGTGACGCGGTATGTGCGGCCCAATTCGCCACCGGATCATCACCATCCAGGCGGGATGCCGCATAAATTGCATCCATCAGCTTGCCCTGCGCCTCATCCACCGGCAAATCAGGATAGACCTTTGCCGCCCACGCCGCACCGGGATAAGCCACGATGTTCCAGTTCACCTCAAAGCCCACAATCGGGTTCATCGCAGGCTTTGCCGCGATAGAGGTGGCCTTGCTCAGCCGGGCAACCTTCTTGGGGTCCTGCCCAGACAAGAGCATCGGATCATCGCCGGTAATCGCCATGCGCGCCGCACCGCCTTTGAACGCAGCCGCCATGCCCTCAAAAAACCACTCCGGTGCACGATCAAAACTCTCATCCGACGCATGCTCGTAGCGCGCAAGCGTGATCGCATCATCGTTAAAGAACGGCGTCACAATCCCCGCACCGGCCTTATAGGCATGGACTGTGATCAGACGCACCAGATCAAGGGCGGCCATTGGTGCCGTAATCACAAGATCCTGCCCGGGTTGCAGGTTCACGCCCGTGCGGACAGCCACCTCGGCAAGACGGTCAAGTTTGGCGGGATCGATATAGTCGGACATGAGATTTCCCTTGTTAGTCTTCTGCGCCACATTTGCTGCATCGCTGGGGAAATCATCAAGTCCCGCCAGCAAACATCGGCAACTGTTGTTTTTCAATCATTCATATCGCATAGGACATAGGACATAGGAGTGTTCGAGGGCAAGAAGCGGGACGTGATGAAAATTATTGTGAAATCATCGCAAGACACCGCCGAGCGAATTGGTGGGCGCTGGGGTCTGACAGACATTCAAAAAGTTGTAGAAACAAAACGTGCGGCCGTCTACAAAGCTCTTGGACCAACCGGGCCTGTCGCGCTTAAGCTCTACAATCAGATTGGGGCAAGTGGTGAAGGGGCGGCGATCACATTCCTGCGGCAGCTGAGATCTGGCTTCGGCGTTCAAATTCTCCGCGTGAACCCCATGCGCACAGCGGTCTTGATGGAGTGGCTCGATGGGCCGGATCTGGATTCATTGGTCAAAGGAAACACGGAACTCGAAGCCGCCAGACACTTGACGACCGTCGCCAAAGCCACCGCGCAAACAGATTTCACGCGGCAGTTTATTTACCGGCGCCTCGCCCCCAAACTTCAGCAAGACTTCAAACGGAAGATTGCGAAGGATGACGCCGCAAGCCCTGACAGGGACTTCAAACGGGCAGCACTCATTCTGGATGAACTGGTACAGACAACAGCACGAGAGCGCGTTGTCCACGGCGACCTAGGTTTCAGCAACGTCATCCTCACCAAAGACGGGCCGCGGCTGATCGACCCAAAAGGATTACGCGCCGACCCCGCCCATGAATTCGGGAAAGCCATGATTCAGGCATACGGCAGCGTCTCGATAGAGGAGTATGTCGCGCGTATTAAATCCCGCGCCGAGATCATGGCAGGCGGAATAAATGCGTCCCCTCAACGCGTGATCCGATGGGGTGCTGTCGTACAGGCCCGCTCAATGTTCAAACACAAAGCAACGTCACCGCAACGCCAGACTGTTGAACCCTATCTGGAAGCGTATCTCGACCTTGCAGAACAAAAACGAGGCTAGAGCGATATTCCTCCTGACACATCCTGTCAGGAGCCGCCCTTGAACCCACCCTCAAACACATCAACTATAGGCATGACCCCAAAGGACCGATCCCATGGCCTCTGCCCAGACCGATAAACGCGAGGCGGAACAATTCCTCGCCAACCCCGCCCCTGATGTCAAAACCCGCGAAAAGCTGGAGGGCGGCAAGCAATTCATCCTGAAAACAGAGTTTGAACCCGCAGGTGACCAACCCACGGCAATCAAGGAACTGTCAGAAGGCATCCGCAACGGCGAACGCGACCAAGTCTTGTTGGGCGCGACTGGCACCGGCAAGACATTCACCATGGCCAAAATGATCGAGGAAACACAGCGCCCCGCAATCATACTTGCGCCCAATAAGACGCTAGCTGCCCAGCTTTACGGTGAATTCAAAGGGTTCTTTCCAGAAAACGCGGTCGAGTACTTCGTATCGTATTACGACTACTACCAGCCAGAAGCCTACGTTGCCCGATCCGACACATTCATCGAAAAAGAGAGCCAGATCAACGAACAGATCGACCGGATGCGCCACTCGGCAACCCGTGCACTACTGGAGCGCGACGACGTTATCATCGTGGCATCCGTATCCTGCATCTACGGCATCGGGTCGGTCGAAACCTACGGCGCGATGACCCAAGACATCCATGTGGGTAAGATGTACGACCAACGCGGCATCATCGCCGATCTGATCGCCCAAGCCTACAAACGCAACGATCACGCATTTCAACGCGGCACGTTCCGGGTGCGCGGCGACAGCTTAGAGATCTGGCCCGCCCACCTTGATGATCGCGCATGGAAACTGTCCTTTTTTGGCGAGGAACTGGAATCCATCACCGAATTCGACCCGCTGACCGGCGAAAAGACCGATACATTCGACAAGGTGCGCGTCTACGCCAATTCGCACTATGTCACGCCAAAACCAACAATGAACCAAGCCATCATCGGCATCAAAAAAGAACTGCGCACGCGGCTGGACCAACTGGTGGGCGAAGGCAAGCTGCTCGAGGCACAGCGGCTGGAACAACGCTGCAACTTTGACCTTGAAATGCTCGAGGCGACTGGTGTCTGCAACGGGATTGAAAACTATTCGCGCTACCTCACCGGGCGTGCGCCGGGTGAGCCGCCCCCCACCCTTTTCGAATTCATCCCCGACAACGCCATCGTCTTCGCCGACGAGTCCCACGTCTCTGTCCCGCAAATCGGCGGCATGTACAAAGGCGACTTCAGACGCAAAATGACACTCGCCGAACACGGCTTCCGCCTGCCCTCTTGCATGGACAACCGCCCGCTGAAGTTCGAGGAATGGGACGCAATGCGTCCGCAATCTGTCTTCGTCAGTGCGACCCCCTCTAAGTGGGAGCTGGAGGCAACAGGTGGTGTCTTTACAGAACAGATCATTC
>Ga0115562_1001619_pt1 | contig 16529 bp, 12 predicted proteins | sample COGITO_mtgs_1105_6_FD_87200 | JGI IMG/M metagenome (GOLD analysis project Ga0115562, IMG submission 87200) | Pelagic marine microbial communities from North Sea - COGITO_mtgs_110516 | ecosystem: Environmental > Aquatic > Marine > Epipelagic | place: Germany:Helgoland, sampling site Kabeltonne...
GCAGGGATTGTATCTGGCGGAAGTGACTTATCCAGCCGATCCGTTTGCCTAGTCGTTATCGGTAAGACCTGCACCTGCGCCTGCCAGCCGTGAGGCTTCTGTTTCTGGCACGTAGGTTTTTGCCGCGCAGGCAGACCAAACGGACCAATCCTGCTGTGGGATGGTCACGGGTTTACATTTGGCTGCCAGAACGGTCGTATCGCTAAGGGTCACTGTCAGCCCATCCCAATTCTGCGCAACACCGTTTTCTGCAAGAAAAGCGCCCACAAGCGGCGCATGGGTGATGTTGGCCAAAACCGCCCTGTTGCAGCCCATTGCAAAAGCATCGCGTATTACGGGGCCGATCAGCACAGCGGGGCCTGCGTGTACTTCGACGCTGCCATCGGACCATCTGACGTCTATATTGCTGACCGGTTCTTGCAGTGCTGCGGTGACGGGTGCGACGCTTGCACCAGTCCCAGCCAAATAGGCGGCGATGCGACCAAGGTCTTCGGCTTGTCCAACGGGGAAGCCTGCACCGCGTGCCGCCTTTTGTGCCATTCCGGCGACTTCGTTCAGCGCCAGCATCAGATCGTCGCCACCGGCAGCCACCAGTCATCGGCGCTGTCCAGCTCGTCAAAGAGCGGCGCGCCTTGGGCAAGGGTGATGCGGGTCCAGCGGTCTGATTTAGGATCGAATTTTCCGGCGCCAAAGAAGGCCAGTTTGCAGCGTAAAATGTCTATGGGCAGGCAATTTTCGCCGATCAGGTTGTCGCGGATTTCGGCGTAGGGGTGTCTTGCCATTGACTGCACACGACGTGCAGCGGCGCGGTGCTGGGGATACATGGCGAGGAATTGGCCTACAGGTGTCTTGTCGCCATCAAGATCCTTTGCCAAAGCTTTGACCTGTCGTCCGATATCGAGGGGCGATTCTAGTTCTGCCCCCGGTTCTTCGTGGCGGTTCCCGAGACGAGGTTCCAGTTTTTCTTCGGAAACATACCAGAACAGGGAGCATTCAGCAGGCGCTTCATAGTTCACATCACAGGCCCAACCCCACTCTGCTTCGATCAACGCTTTTAGGTCTGCGCAGGGCATTGTCGGGTCAAGTTCAGGCACGAAAGGTGTCGCCATGCAGTCGGTCAGCCCGTCGATCAGATCACCAAAGGGTTCCAGCATTAGGGCGGCGATCAGCTCCTGCGTGTCGATGGACCACTGCGCACTTTGGGTGATGATCCGATTAATGGGGCGCTGGGCGGTCATTGCGTCGGGTGTCAGGGTCGCTGCAAATTCAGGCCAATCGCGGCGTAATGTGTCGATGCGCTGGGCCGCGATCTCATCGGGAACATTCCATTCGGCCAGATATTGTGCGGCGCGTATGACCAGTTCGTAAATCCTGCCGATTTGTTTTTCATCAAGGCTGGGAATGGCACGGACCCGGGCAATTGCGGTTTCGCGCACGGACATCCATGCATCCAGTAAGAGCGGGTGGTTCACCAAGAACGGCGCCATCCCAAGACCAGTAGAGTTCCCGATGCCAAGGTGCCGCTTGGCCTCGCTTGAAAGTGTACCCCCGCCGACGTGTTCGGCAAGGTCATGAGTAAAGCCGCGGATGAGCCAGACCGTTAGCATCTCGGCCATAAACGGCCCGCCCATGCCGGGGCGGTCGGCGATATGGCCACGGTCAGCGATGCCGAATTTGCCGTTGCCATAAACGGCTGTGGTGCGCATCAGATAGCCGGTGTCGCGGATTTTCTGCGGGTCAGGTTGCTGGCCTGCTTTCAGCGCGTCTGTCACGTGATCAAAGAGACGGACTGATTTATTCGCGCGGCTGAGCACGAGATCACGCGCGGTAAAGCGGGCGGCCTCTTGCTTGGGTGCCGATGCGACAATGCGGTCAATCTCGCTTTGATCCGGTATGCCGTCGTAAAGCACATAAGCCGTGTCCCAAGCCGTTGCGATCACCCGATCGGTGCGCAATTCAGGCGGCAAATCGGTCGAGACAGCAACCAAGGCGTAATCATAACCGCCAAACCGGAGTTGATAGACCGCATGGCCAAAGCCGGCTGCATCCATGTCCCAAACAGGGCGTGTGACTTTGACATCATCAGCCGCAAGTGCGCGCATCAAAGTCCGTAGGAAAGAAAGACGCGTCGGAAAAGCAGCCCCCATGCGGCGCAACCGCATCACAGACGAAGGTGGACGCAGGGGCATTTGTGCGGGTGGAGCGATATCTTTCATGCAGTGCAATCTAGCGTCTCGTCAACGGCTGACATAGTGCAAAAACGACGCATCCTGGCGAAGTAATTGGTAAATCCACAGCGGCTTGGATAAACCTGAGGGAACCAAGAGTAAGTCTGTTAGTTGTTGGCCGTGGGAGGCGACGTTTCAAAATGTTCAAACGCATGTGCGCCGCCGTTCTGATCTGTGCATCATCTGCTACGGCACAAGAGGTGCGTTTGGCCTCTGAAGCAGCACGTGATGAGTTGAACGCAGCATCTTTGCTGCGTGCTTTGGACGAAAATGCTGCCTCGCAAGACTATATCGCGGCAGCGCGCGCCGACTACCGCCGCTTGCTGACCGCTCTCTATGCCCAAGGGTACTATGGCGGCGAGATTTCGATCAAGGTCGATGGTGTCGAGGCCGCCAATATCGCGCCACTTGCCGCGCCTGAGACCATTGGTGAGGTGGTCATTTTCGTAGAACCGGGTCGCCGTTTTACCTTTGGCGATGTGCAGATTGCCCCGCTGCCCCCCCAAACCACTATTTCCGAAGATCTTGGGCCAAGACGCACGGCTCGATCGGCACGCATCCAATCGGCGGTGGCGGCCAGCCTGAGCAGTTGGCGTGATCTAGGTTATGCTAAGGCCAGCGTTGCAGGGCAGTCGATTGTTGCGCGTCATCCAGATGCGCAGCTTGACGTGAATGTGTCCATTAATACGGGTCCGCGCCTGCGGTTTGGGCCGCTTAATGTGTCAGGCAATAAAACCGTCAGCGATGCCCGCATCCGTCAGATTGCGGGCTTGCCGGTGGGTGAAGTGTACTCGCCCCAGCAGATCGATGCGGCGGAGCGTCGTTTGCGTCGTACGGGGACATTTGGCAGCGTTGCCTTGACCGAAAGCGAACAGATTGGTCCAAATGATACGCTGCCGATCAACGCTCAGCTGTCCGAGGCCAAGCCCCGACGCATTGGTTTTGGTCTGGAAGTCGCGACGATAGAGGGTTTGACCATTTCAACCTTCTGGCTGCACCGCAATTTCCTAGGCGGAGCAGAGCGGTTTCGCGCGGACGCCGAGGTATCTGGCATTTCTGGCGAAACTGGCGGCATCGACTATCGCTTGGGCGCGACATTTACGCGTCCGGCCACTTTTGGGGCTGACACCGAGTATTTTCTAAGTGGTGAGATTAGTCGCGAGGACGAGCCGGAATTTTTGATCGACAAGATTGCCGTTGAAACTGGATTTTCGCGCATATTGCGCGAAGACTTGACAGTCCGCGCTGGTATTGGCGTTCTGCGCGCACGCGAAGAGACTGAATTGGAAACGCGTGAGTATACGCTTTTCACCTTGCCGCTGGATGCAACTTTGGATCGCCGCGACGAGCCGTCCAATGCCAGCAACGGCTATTACATCGACGTGAATACGACCCCATTTATCAGCACCGATGGCACAATCAGCGGCGCACGCGTTTACGGGGATGCCCGTGGGTATCTGACCGTTGGCGAGGAGGAAGACCTGACCTTTGCAGGGCGTTTCCAAGTCGGGAGTGTTATTGGGGCCGGACTATCCGAAGCCCCTGCCGACTTCCTGTTTTATTCAGGTGGCGGCGGCACAGTACGCGGCCAACCTTATCAGTCGCTGGGCATTGATACGGTATCAGGTTCTGAGACTGTCACGACAGGTGGTACATCATTTGTCGGTGCGCAGTTGGAGGCGCGTTATGCGTTGGGCAGAGATGTCGCCTTGGTCGGGTTTTATGACTTCGGTCAGGTGGGCACTACGGCCACGCCGGGTGAGGATGCAGAATGGCATGCCGGTGCTGGTATTGGTCTGCGCTATAACACCGGTATCGGGCCGATCCGCCTTGATCTGGGTACGCAAGCCAGCGGTGACAATGTTGGCAGTGCTCTGCAGGTCTATATCGGGATCGGACAAGCGTTTTGAGGCGGTTTTTGATCATAGGTGCGCTGTGCTTTGCGCCGTTCGCGACTGTCGCGCAGACGCAAGAGGACGAAGATAAGGGCTATCTGACAGAGTTGATCGAAGAGAATTTGTCCGGTGTCAGCCGCCAGGTTACGGTGCAAGGTTTCGCTGGCGCGCTAAGCTCTGAGGCGACGATCGATGTGTTGACGATTGCCGACGCAGATGGCGTTTGGCTGACGCTTGAAGACATTGTCTTGAGCTGGAACCGTGGTGCTTTGCTGCGCGGTGCCATTGATGTGCAGGAATTGAGTGCCGCGCGTATCATCATATCCCGCCCTCCTATTGCAGAGGACACCGGGCCTGCGCCCGAGGCGCAGCCGTTTTCCCTGCCGGAACTGCCTGTCAGTGTGTCCCTTGATCAGTTGCGCATTGGTCGCGTCGAACTGGGTGAAGCGTTTCTGGGTGAGCCCATTGCAGTCTCGCTCAGCGGTTCGGCCCAGTTGGGCGACGGAGAAGGTGCTGCCAATGTGATCGCCGAACGCTTGGATGGAAAGTCCGGCGTGTTCCAAATCAACGGCAGCTTCGTCAATGCAACCCGGGTGCTTGATCTGCTGCTGAACCTCGAAGAAGGCCGCGACGGGATTGCCGCGCGCATCCTTGACCTGCCGGGGCGTCCGGCGATCAAACTAGAGGTCGCAGGCAATGCGCCATTGGATGATTACGAAGCGAATTTGGCGGTTGCCACTGATGGTCAAGACCGGCTGACTGGCACCTTTGGGCTGACCAGCAGGGAAGGTGAACGATTGATCAGCCTTGATCTGGGCGGTGATATTTCCCCGCTCTTTGCGCCTGAATACCAGAGCTTTTTTGGCAATGATGCCAGCCTTGTTGCAGAGATCGTGAAATCAGCGGATGGCCGCATTGATGTTCAGCAATTGGCACTAGATGCGGGCCGTGTGGCGCTGAACGGGGCGGTCAAGATTGACGCCCAAGGTTGGCCCACACTGATCGACTTGACGGGAGGCATCACGCCGCTCGGGAATGAACCTGTGTTGTTGCCGCTGACCGGACCGAAGACATTTGTCGACGGGATGGACTTGGCAATCATCTATGACGCCAGCCTTTCTGATGATTGGCGCGCCGATATCGCGATTGAAGGTGTCGACCGTCCGGGCCTGGGCATTGATGAGCTGCGCCTTGATGGTGGCGGTATCTTGCGGTCCGGTGAAGGGGCACAAGAGGGGTTGATCACAGCGAACCTGCAATATGGTGCGGCTGGATTGCAACTGACCGAAGCTGGCGCTTCTGAGGCCTTCGGCGATGAGATCGGCGGCGAACTTATCGCTGAACGCGCCGAGGGCGGAAGGACAGAGATTTCGCGCCTGACACTGAGCGGTGCCGGCCTTGAAGTGCAGGCAGAAGCCACAATCGATGGTCCTGACGCTGGCTTTCGCACGAATGCGAATTTGAATGCAGAGATTGCGGGTCTGGGGCGGTTTTCTACCCTGATCGGCCAGCAGATTGGCGGCGCCACAGAGGTGGCGATCCTTGCGGATGTAACGCCGCTTGATGGGCTTTTTAACATTGTGTTGTCGGGACAGACAAATGATCTATCCGTTGGCATCCCAGAGGCAGACCGCGTGCTTGCGGGGCGTGGCACGATTGCAGCAACCGCGGTGCGGGATGCCGATGGGACGCGCTTGGAAAACCTGCGCGTGCAGACGGATTCAGCCAGCCTGCGTGCCAATGCTGACCTGACAAGTGAAGGCGCAGAAGCGCAGTTAAACGCCAGCCTGCGCGACGTTGCTTTGGTCCTGCCGGATCTTTCGGGGCCAGCCGCCATATCCGGCGATGTGACCCAACGCGCCGATGGGACGATCGTTTTTGCTTTGAATGGAACTGGCCCAGCCGCGTCGTTCGAGACAAGCGGTACGGTCACTCCTGCGGAAGGCGGGCAGACGATCAATGCCTCCGTTGTGGCAGATCTGCGTGATCTGAGCCGATATGTCGCTTTGGTGGGGCAGCCGGTGTCAGGTGCTGTGACTGTCGAGGCTAACGGTGTTCTGCTGGGTGACGGTCAACGCTTTGACGTGAACCTCAGCGGGACAACCCGCGACCTGGTGTCAGGGATCACGCGGATTGATCCGCTGTTGAGCGGTGATGGGTCATTTTCGACGGCGGTCTCTCGGTTGGGTGAGACGCGGTTTGGCGTCAGTGATCTGCTGGTCCAGACACCCGCGATGTCATTGCGCGGCGATGCGGATTTTTCTCTTGAAGGGTCGAACACGGCTGACCTGTCGTTTCGCATCAATGATGCTGCTTTGCTTGACGCAAGCTTGAGCGGTCCAATCAGTTTTTCCCTAAATGCGGTCCCTGCGGAGGCAGATGCCACAGAGGTGGATTGGAGGGTGTCGGGCCCGGGCACTGATGTGTCGTTGGATGCGCTTGTCGCGTCTCCGGTGAATGCGCGTGAAGTAACAGGTGAATTGACTGCCAAAGTCGAGAACCTTGCAACCTTCGCTACGCTGGTCGGGCAGCCGGTGGCCGGTAGCATTGATCTGATCGCAACAGGCAGTGTTCTGCCTGATCTGAGCTTCTTTGACACTCAAGTGAACCTGCGCAGCGAAGATCTGGCGATTGGGAACCCGACCCTCGATCCTTTGTTGGCCGGTACGGGCCGGATTAACGCCACGATCGGACTAGAGGATGAGGTGTTGGCGGTGCGCACCTTGGAAGTTTCCACGCGCGAAGTGTCCATCGTTGGTGCCTTGAACGGTGCTGCCGGGTTTGGCCAAGGCCGCTTTAATGCCAGTTTGCGTGATGTTGGTGTGTTGACCGACCAGATCAGCGGCCCAGTTCGGGCGCGCGGTGCGGCGTCGTTGGACGAGGAAGGCAATTGGGGCATTGATGCTACTGGTACGGGGCCCGGTGGGCTGGCTGCGCAAATTGTGGGAGAGGTCAGCCAAGCGGGGAACCTATCTATTGAAGTGGATGGCAGCGCACCTTTAGCCCTCGCAAATGCTGCCCTTGATCCTCGTCGTCTGAGTGGACTAGCGAACTTTGATCTGAACGTGAATGGCCCGGCGGCGTTGTCGTCGCTCAGCGGGCAGGTAACGTTCACAAACGGGCGTCTCGCTGCCCCCAATCTTGGTGAAGCATTGACGGATATCGGCGGGCAGGTGCGCCTGACCAACGGAAATGCGCAGATTGATCTGACGACACGCGTGGAAAGCGGTGGCAGTATCAGCGTCAACGGCCCCGTGGCCCTGACGGGGGCAAATCAGGCGGATATCACTATCGCATTGAACAACGTGGTGCTGCAGGATCCGGATCTCTATTCCTCGCGTATCGCGGGCACCATCAACCTGAACGGACCGCTGCAAGGGGGCGCGCGTATCTCTGGTAGGCTTGAACTGGGCCAGACGGATGTGCAGGTGCCGTCGTCGTCCATCAGCGCCTTGGGTGAACTTCCAGAAGTCCGGCATGTCGGCGAATCTGCTGCTGTGCGACGGACGCTTGCCCGCGCGGGGCTTTTGGGCGGCAGTGATAGCGCAGGCAGCAGCGGTGGCGGGCGGGCTTTCCCGCTGGATATCGTGATCAACGCGCCGTCGCGGATTTTCATTCGCGGTCGTGGTTTGGATGCCGAACTGGGGGGGCGCCTGACGATTGGCGGCACATCAAACAATGTAATCCCTGTTGGACGGTTTGAACTGATCCGGGGTCGGATCGATATCCTGCAACAGCGGTTTGAATTGGACGAAGGCATTGCCACGCTGCAAGGCGATTTTGAGCCGTTTATCAGGCTGGTGGCGACCACTGAGACTGACAATGGCACGGTCATTAGTATCGTGGTCGAGGGTCCCGCGGGCGCGCCTGAGGTCAGTTTCCTATCGGTGCCGGAGCTGCCACAAGACGAGGTGCTGTCGCAGCTTATCTTTGGGCGTGATCTGCAAAGCGTCAGTCCACTACAGGCGGTTCAGCTGGCATCTGCGATCAGTACGCTTGCCGGACGTGGTGGCGGTGCTTTGGACAACTTCCGCCAGAGCATCGGCTTGGATGATTTCGATGTGACCACTGACGAAGATGGCAATGCAGCCGTGCGGGCGGGGGCCTATCTATCGGAAAATGTCTACACAGATGTGACTGTTACGAGTGAGGGAGACACCGAGATTAACCTTAATCTCGACATCACCAATGAAATCACTGCCAAAGGCAGCGTGGATCAGGATGGCGAGACGAGTGTGGGTGTGTTCTTTGAACGCGACTACTAGGTTGGTTGCGCTGCCGTTGGGCAGGACCCAAAGGAATCTCTAGCCTGATATGAGATACCACGGTAGCGACCAAATTTCGCTATGCGCCCACCGCCAGTACGTGTTCTGCTTCATGGAAGGGACAGGCCACTAGGTGGTTGCCGCCGATATCTTCCAGCATAGGCCGCGCTTCTGCGCAGGAGGCTTGCGCCTTGGGGCAGCGGGTCCGAAAGACACAACCTGATGGTGGTGCGAGCGGTGATGGCAGTTCCCCTTCGAGAATAGGTCTTGGCCGTGCCCGCTCCAGAACCGGGTCGGGGATTGGGACCGACGCGATAAGCGCTTGGCTGTAGGGGTGTTCTGGCAAGGTCGTCAGCTTGTGGCTGTCCGCTGTTTCCATAACCCGCCCAAGGTACAGAACCAGCGTGCGATGGCTGATGTGTTTTACGACACTCAGGTCATGGGCGATGAAGATCATCGACAGCCCCATGTCGCGTTGCAGTTCCATCAGCAGGTTAATGACCTGCGCCTGCACAGATACATCGAGCGCCGAAACAGGTTCGTCACAGATCAACAGCTTTGGTTTGAGGATAAGCGCACGCGCGATCCCGATCCGCTGGCATTGCCCGCCGGAAAATTCATGCGGGTAGCGGTTGATCAGGTTAGGCAGAAGGCCCACCCGTTCCATCAATGCGCCCACGCGTTTCTTGACCTCTTTTCGGGACGTGTTGGGTTCGTGCGTGATAAGCGGTTCTGCGATGATCTCGCCCACCGTCATACGCGGGTTCAATGCCGCAAGCGGGTCTTGAAAGATCATTTGGACATCGCGCCGGTGGACCCGACGTTCGCGCGTGTCCATGTTGGCCAGATCATGGCCTTCGAACATGATATTGCCACCGGAGGACGGGATCGTGCCGACAATGGCGCGCGCAATCGTAGATTTGCCCGAGCCGGATTCGCCCACAATTCCAAGGCATTCGCCCGGCTGGATGTCGAATGACACTTCAGACACGGCGTACAGTTTGCGCGGGGGTGTCCAGGGCCATGATCCCGGTTTGCGCACGTCGAATGTGACGGAAAGATTGCGGACTGAAAGGAGCGGTTCCATCACGTGACCTCTTGCATTGGCAAGTGGCACGACCGACGACGGTCGTCGACTATTTCCAGCGCTGGGCGCTGGGCGTGGCATTGGTCAGGCCGTACAGGGCAGCGCGGTGAGAAGGGGCATCCGGGTGGCAGGTGCGACATGTCGGGCGGTTCTCCTGCAATCGTAATCAACTCGCCTTCGTCCTTGTCCAGTCGCGGCACAGCCTTCAGCAGGCCACTGGTGTAAGGATGCGAGGGACCGGCAAAAATATCATCTGTTGTCCCTTCTTCCATGACCTGACCGCCGTACATAACGAGCGTGCGATCGCAGAAACCTGCGACGACGCCTAGATCATGGGTAATCAGGATCACAGCGGTCCCGAAATCTTTGCGGATATCACCCAAAAGCTGCATGATCTGCGCTTGCACGGTCACATCAAGGGCTGTCGTCGGTTCATCCGCGATCAATAGGCGTGGCTGACACAGCAGCGACATTGCAATCATGATCCGCTGGCGCATCCCGCCCGAGAACTCATGCGGGTACATTGTCACCCGTGCACGCGCATCTGGGATGCGAACCGCGTCCAGCATGCGCACGGATTCGGTTATTGCATCTTTTTTGCTGATCCCTTTGTGGAGCGTCAGCACTTCGGCCATCTGTTCGCTGACCCGCAGGTAGGGATTTAACGACGTCATGGGATCTTGAAAGATCATCGCCATGTCTTTGCTGCGGATCTTGTTGAACTCGCGCTGGGACATGGACAGTAGGTCTTTGCCATCAAATCGGGCCACACCAGAGGCGCGCCCGTTCTTGGCCAGGAGTCCCATGACGGCAAAGGCGGTCTGACTTTTGCCTGACCCGCTTTCGCCCACGATGGCCAATGTTTCACCTTTGTCGATGTTCAAGCTCAGCCCGTTGACGGCATGCACATCGCCATCGGCGGTGGTGAATGTGACCATCAGGTCTTCGATTTCCAAAAGGCTCATGTTCAGCGGTCCTTTGGGTCGAGGGCGTCGCGCAGACCGTCGCCGACAAAGAAGAAGGCAAAGATGGTGACGACGAAGAAAAACAGCGGGAAGGAAATTTGCCACATGTAGCCGAACTGCATTGTCCGCGATCCTTCGTTGATCAGCGCGCCCAGTGACGTCGATGGTTCTTGAACACCAAGACCAAGGAAGCTGATGAAGCTTTCAAAAATGATCATATTGGGGACTAGAAGTGTCGCATAGACGATCACGATACCCAGCAGGTTTGGCACGATGTGGCGCAGGATAATCTTGCTGGGGCGTACGCCGGTGGCGACCGCGACCTCGACGAACTCTTTGTTCTTGATGGTCAGCGTCTGCCCCCGTGCGATCCGCGCCATATCGAGCCATGATATCAACCCGATCCCAAGAAACAGCATGAAGATTGAGCGGCCAAAGATCACCAACATTAGGATCAGGACAAACATGAATGGAATGGACATCAGCACGTCCACAATCCGCATCATAATCCCGTCAATGCGTCCGCCATAATAGCCCGCGGTTGCTCCATAGAGTGTCCCGACGATTACGGCCACCATTGCGCCGACAACGCCGACCATCAGTGAGATACCGGTGCCTTGCACAGTGCGCGCAAAGAGATCACGTCCGTTACTGTCGGTGCCAAAGTAGTGGCCAGTCTCAAACGAGGGTACGCCAAGGTAGGCATTGCTGCCGATCAGGCTGAAATCAACGAAATCAGCCTCGTACTGTGCAAATAGCCCACCAAACAAGGCGAACACAGCAACGCATCCCAACATGATCAGCGAAATGACTGCCGCGCGGTTGCGAAAAAAGCGTGTGCGGGCATCGGCCCAGAGGGACCGTCCCTTAACCTCGGCCAGCTGCATTGAATCTGCGACACCTTCAACGGCTGCTCTGTTGGGAAACATCTGTCAGGCCCCCTTAATAACGGATCTTGGGGTCGATCCACGCGTAGAGGATATCGACAGCAAGGTTGAACAGGATTGTCAGGGTGCCCACCAGAATGGTGATCCCCATGATGACGGAATAGTCACGGTTGAAAGCGGAGTTTACAAAGAACTGCCCGATGCCGCCGGTGGAAAAGAACACATCGATAATGACTGATCCGGTGATCATGCCGACAAATGCTGGCCCGAGGTAGGACAGGACCGGCAAGATTGTTGGCTTCATTGCGTGCCGCCAGATGACGCGACGCATAGGTAGTCCCTTGGCTTGGGCTGTGCGGATAAAGTTGGTGTTGAGAACCTCTAGCATCGACGACCGTGTGATCCGTGCGATGGATGCCATGTAGGACGTTGAAAGTGCGATGACTGGCATGATCAGGAATTGCCATTGACCGCCTTGCCAACCCCCTCCCGGCAGCCATCCCAGCCAGAGGGTGAAGACCAGCAATAAAATTGGAGCCATGACAAAATTCGGGAGCACTTGCGCGCCGATGGATATGCCAACCGCGAAGTAATCGATCCATGTGTTTTGCTTGATTGCAGCAGCAATCCCAAGTGACACGCCAACGGTCACCGCAACGACGAACGACCAAAAGCCGTATGTCAGTGTCACTGGGAAACCTTGAGCGATGATATCGTTGACCGAGCGGTCTTTGTATTGAAACGATGGCCCGAAATCGAAGGCTGTCACAACGCCATAGACGTAGTTGGCGATCTGTTTCCAGAACGGCTGATCCAACCCGTATTTCGCTTCGATATTCGCCAGTACCTCGGGGGGAAGAGGGCGTTCGGAATTGAACGGACCGCCGGGGGCAGAATACATCAAGATGAACGACAAAACGACCAATATCAAAAGGGTCGGGATGGCCACGGCGAGGCGACGAACGACAAAGCTCAGCATGTGTCAGGGGTCCTAACGGAATGGGGAACCGCGCCCCCAGAAAAGGGACGCGGTTGATCACATGACGTGATTACTCGGCGATCTTATACAGTTCTTTAGAGTACCATTGCTGTTGGAAGTTCTCGAAAGGCCAGCCCTCGAGGTTTTCGCTATACATATAAACCGATGCATAGTGGTAGATCGGGATGATCGGCGTGTCTTGCGCGATGAATTCTTCGACCCGATCATAGTTGGCTTGGGCATTGGACGATGTCTTGGCTTCTTCTAGCAAGGCGTCCACTTCTGGATTGACGTATTTGCTGTCGTTGTAACCGGACTGGGACTGCATCAAATCAAGGAACGTAGACGCTTCGTTATAGTCAGCACACCAGCCGCCACGGGCCACATCAAAGTCACCGTTGCCACGGGCTTCAAGAAAAGTTTGCCATTCCTGATTGGCCAGCGTGGTTTCTACGCCCAGCGTTTGCTTCCACATCTGGCTGATCGCCACAGCGACAGATTTATGGCTGTCGGACGTGTTGTAGACCAGATCGATGGAAAGCGGGTTGTCAGAGCCATAACCAGCCTCTGCCAACAGTTCTTGTGCCATCGCGTTGCGGTCCGCTTGGGTCATCGTCGCCATCGGGATGTCAGGTGTTTCGAACCCGGCAGTAGCCCAATGCGTAAAGGTGTAGGCCGCTTTCTGACCACCTGCGAGGACGTTTTCGACGATGATATCACGATCAACGGCAAGGCTCAGTGCCTTACGGATGCTGGCATCCTGAAGCTCTTCTGGGGCGCCGTCACGCAGATTGAACATGTAGTAGTAAGAACAGGCTTCTGGCACAGAAACCGCCTGATCAGGATATTCGGAAGAGAGGCGCGGGAACTGGCCCGCAGGCACATGGGTGCGGTCCAATTCGCCAGCGAGATAGCGTGTCAGGGCCACGTTTTCATCGTTGATGATCAACGACGTGACCTTCTCAAGGATCGTGTTGTCGTTGTTCCAATACATTTCGTTGCGTTCCCGCACGAGGCGTTCTTGCGGGACGTGTTCCGTCAGGATGTAGGCGCCGTTGGACACCATGTTGCCAGGCTTGGTCCAGTCGGAGCCGAATTCTTCAACCGTCGCCTGTGGTACTGGGAACGTGGTGAAGTGTGTCAGCATCAGCGGGAAGTACGGAAGAGGTTGTGTCAGGCGAACCTCTAGTGTGGTGTCGTCGATGGCTGTCACGCCAAGGTCAGCCGGCATTGCAACGCCTGAAATCACATCAGATGCATTCTCAAGCGCCATAATTTCGATGAACCATGAATAAGGGGACGCAGTCTCGGGCGAAGCCGCACGTTTCCAAGCATACTCAAAATCGCCAGCGGTCACAGTTTCGCCGTTTGACCACATCGCGTTGTCGCGCAATGTGAACGTGTATGTCAGATTGTCGTCGCTCACTGTGTGGCTCAGCGCGACGCCTGGGGCCAGATTGCCGGCGGCGTCCTGATTGTAGAGCCCCTCAAACAGGTCACGCAGAATATCACCGCCAGCGCTGTCTTCGGCAATGCCCGGATCAATCGACGGGCTTTCGTCGAGATCACGGTAGGTAAAGGATTGGTCGGATGCGAGCGTCTCGCCGGTGACCGGGTGGGTGGCGTGGCCGTCGGCATAAAGCGCGCCGGTGGTGGTGATCAGAACGGCGGAGGTGGTTGCCAGAAATTTTGTCCTGAGTGTCATGTGATATCTCCCTGTTGTTGTATCTTTTCGCGATACAATCGTTGGCTTGCTTTGCGCTTGTTTTGCGCAGATGTGACTATCCTTTGGCGAGAGTATCGAAATAGCAAGATTATTCCGGAGATTGCCTAGTTTCAGCAGGTTACGACGTGCAAGGTGCGAAAATTGCCAGTCGCATCTACGCGATTCGTGGCTGGTGAATACCGGTTTCGCCGCTTATTAATGCTGATCTACGCGGGATAAAGGTTGCAATTTGATGGATGAACTTAGTCTCGCACACCGCGATAAACTGCCTGACGCATTGCGTGTTTTGCTTGCAGAATATCCGCGTGACGGATGGGAAGCAGATCCCGGTTTTGACGGGCTCATCCGCTTTTGGCTGGACCGGCACCTGATGTTTCGCCGCCTGATGTCCGAGATGCGCAGCAGGACCGAGGCGCTTTTGGACCGCAAGATCGATGCCCAACGCTATGCTGCGATGACATCACGCTATGGGGGGATGTTCGTGAACGGATTGCACGAGCATCACATGATCGAGGACAGTTACTACTTTCCCAAATTATCGACCAAAGACAAGCGGATCGAAAAAGGCTTTGCGATCCTCGATAAGGATCATCACGACATTGATGCGTTTCTATCCGATTTCGTGACGCGCGCCAACGAAGTGCTGAGTGCGACGGACAATCGCAATAAGTTGCAAACCTCCGCGGGCCATTTTCGTGATGAATTGACCAAACTCGAGGGGCTGCTCGATCGGCATTTGATTGATGAAGAAGAGCTGATTGTGCCGGTGATCTTACGTTATGGGTCCGAGGGTCTTGGCTAGTCTACTGCAATCTGAATGATGCGGAATCGCCAGCACCCTGATCGACAGTAAACCGCATTCTATCATCGCCGCGTGCTTCGACCAATTGGCAGTTATAGGGGATAGGGTCACCGCCCCAGCTCATCTCGCGGCAGAAAAAACCGTCCTGCCATGTCCATTTACCTTCGATGTCCCAGCCAATGGCAGAGCCGTCGATTTCGCCATTTGAGAGCACATTCAAGCGGACGCCGTAAAAGAAATTGCGTAGCTCTTTGCCGTCAATCAATGACAGGAACGTTGCTTGGTCTTTGACGGGTACATAGCTTTCGGCCACCGCAGGCCCGGCCGCAGTTGCAAAAATAAAGGCAAGGATCGCATGTTTCATCGGGCACTCCGGTGTTCGCAGAATACTATTGATACGGCGCGGTTTGCGTTTTGGTTCACTTGCGTTGTGCGATAGCGCTCAATGATCACGTCAGTCGGCTTGTTCTTGCCAAAACGAGCTACGCTTCCAGTGCTTTGATCATGTCGACCCGCATGCCGTGGCGCCCGCCTTCGAACGTGGCATCAAGGAAGGCATCGACGATATCCAATGCGGCGGCGCTATCGATCACACGTGCGCCCATCGAAAGCATATTGGCATCGTTGTGTTCGCGGATCATCTGCGCAGAAAACACGTCTGAGCAAACGCCACAACGAATGCCCTTCACCTTATTGGCGGCCATCATGATCCCTTGGCCGGTGCCACATAGGATGATCCCGAGTGCGCAATCACCATCGGCAACGCGCCGCGCCGCGGCTTCGCCATGTGCGGGGTAGTGTGTGCTTTCAGGCGTTGTGGGGCCGATATCGACCGGCTCCCATCCCTTTGCTGCGATGTGATCGGCAATCTGCTGGCGCAGCTCAATAGCGGCGTGATCGCTGGAAAGAACGATGCGTTTGTTGGTCATTAGGTGTTGTCCTGTGTTTTGGGGCCAGCAATCAAATGCCAAGCACATCCATCATGTCATATTCGCCGGGGTTTTTGTCTTGGCCCCAAAGGGCCGCTTTCAGAGCACCACGCGCAAAGATTGCACGGTCTGTCGCAAGGTGGCGCAGCACGATGCGTTCGCCAGCAGCGGCAAACAGAACGTCGTGTTCGCCCACGATATCGCCGCCACGAATGGCGCTGAACCCGATGTCACCCTTTTTGCGCGCGCCAGTGATCCCGTCGCGGCCGCTGTCGCTGACGTCTTTGAGCACGACACCGCGCCCTTCGGCCGCCGCTTCGCCCAGCATGAGGGCTGTGCCGGAAGGGGCGTCTACCTTTTGATTGTGATGCGCCTCGATGATTTCGATGTCAAAATCTTCGTCGAGGGCGGCGGCTACCTTCTGGGTCAGTTGAACCAAAAGGTTCACGCCAAGTGAAAAATTGCCTGCCCGTACGATTACCGCATGGCGCGATGCGGCGTTGATGGCCTTGAGGTCATCTTCTGACAGGCCTGTAGTGCCGATGACATGCACAGCACGTGCTTGCGCTGCGAGCCCCGCAAAGCCGACGGTTGCGGCGGGTGCGGTGAAATCGATCACAGCCTGCGCTTTGGCAAAAACCTCGACTGCGTCGTCTGTCACGGCGACGCCAACAGGCTGCCCACCCATCATCGTGCCCACATCTTGACCGATCCAGTCGTGGCCCGTCCGTTCCAGCACACCCACCAGACGGCATTTGTCTGACGC
>Ga0115562_1001622_pt1 | contig 16517 bp, 16 predicted proteins | sample COGITO_mtgs_1105_6_FD_87200 | JGI IMG/M metagenome (GOLD analysis project Ga0115562, IMG submission 87200) | Pelagic marine microbial communities from North Sea - COGITO_mtgs_110516 | ecosystem: Environmental > Aquatic > Marine > Epipelagic | place: Germany:Helgoland, sampling site Kabeltonne...
CGCTAACGCGGTCTCGCCATCGCTGTCTCGTGTGAAGAGATACCGTGCAAATCTGTAGGCGAGCGTCGCCTTACCAATACCTTTTGGCCCCGTGATCAACCAGGCATGCGGCAACCGTCCACTTGCCTCAGCATTGATCAAAACCTGCTCAGCCTCTTCGTGACCAAACAGATCGGCAGTTTCGCGTGGTGTTGGGATGTCGTTTTCTTCGGAAATGACGGCCTTGGCGTTCATCAGACCTGAACTCCAAGCAAGTCATGCAACGAAGTGCGAACAGCTTTTGCGACGGCATCAATGTCTCCGCGCGCATCAATGACTTTGCAGCGATCAGGCTCTGCAGCAGCGATCGATAGAAACCCTTCACGGAGACGATTATGGAAGTCCGTTTCCATCCGCTCAAAACGATCTTCATTACTTTTCATTTTGATCATGCGACGGCCCGCACGGGCAAGCCCCTCCCCCACTGGAAGGTCCAGAATGAACGTGGCATCTGGTTTGAACGGCCCAAGCACGGCACTATGAATAGAAGCGATACGGTCCCGTTCAATGCCACCGCCATAACCTTGATAAGCCATTGTCGAATCTGAGAAGCGGTCAGAGATCACCCAGTCACCACGCTCAAGCGCTGGTCGGACTGTCTTTATGACGTGCATTTCACGCGCTGCATAATTCAACAAGACTTCGGCCATGGGTGACCATCGATCGACTTCGCCAGACACCAAGAGCTCTCGAATATCTTCAGCAGCGGGCGCGCCGCCGGGTTCACGCGTAGTGACAACACTATGCCCTGCCTGCTTAAGAGCATCTGCCAGCAATTTGACTTGGGTCGATTTACCCCCGCCTTCACCGCCTTCAAATGTTAAAAACTTGCCGCTCATTGACGGCTGATCCTCACCCTTGTTGGCCCCAAAGTAGAAACTCCAGTGCTGCGCCAAGACGACCTACCATGCCGAGTTGCTGGCTATCGGTTGCGGCGAGCAATGACACTTCGATGGTCTCGAAGTCTGGTGCTTCAATCGTCAGTGTCCCAACGGATTGCCCTGCCGTGATAGGTGCCGAAATTGGTGACTGATACTCTACAGTCACCTTCATGGCGCGGCGAGACTTTCTGGACATCGTTAAATGAACATCACGATCGATTTTAAGGGCAACCGTCGGTTTCGTGCCGAGCCATACGGGCGCAATCTCAACGGTATCGCCCGCTTTGAACAGTGAATAATTATTGAACTCGCGAAAACCCCAATCCAGAATTCGTGCTGATTCTGAGGCCCGGTCTTTGCTGCTTTTCAAGCCGTTGACGACAACGATCAAACGTCGGTCACCCTGCTTGGCAGTCCCCGTCAAGCCGTACCCGGCTTCAGATGTGTGGCCGGTCTTCATGCCATCTGCACCCGCATACCCATAAATCAACGGGTTCCGGTTGGACTGGCGAATGCCGTTGTAAGTAAATACACGCTCAGAATAGAAGCTAAACAATTCAGGGAAGTCTTGAATAATACGTGTCGACAATGTTGCTAAATCTCGAGCTGTCGTTCGGTGTTCTGAATGCGGCCATCCCGTCGCGTTCATAAAGTTACTACCCGTCATACCGAGTTCTTGGGCCTTATCTGTCATACGGCGTGCGAAGGCTTCTTCACTGCCTGCAAGGCTTTCAGCGACGACGATGCACGCATCATTACCAGATTGAACAATGATGCCGCGGATCAGGTCTTCAACGCGGACTTCGGATTTAGGCGGCAGGAACATTGTCGAGCTACCACTCGCAGCCCCGCCCTTGCGCCATGCATTTTCAGAAACCCTGAATTTGTCATCAAGCGACACACGGCCATCATTGATGCTTTCAAACAATAGATAAGCCGTCATCAGCTTGCTCATCGAGGCCGGCGGCATTTGCTCATCAGCGTTCTTGTTCAAAATCACTGTGCCAGTGGACGGGTCGATCAAGATCGCCTCTCGGGCCTTTGTATCAATCACTTCGGCCGTCGCCACCACCACAACAAACGAAGAAAGCGCCAGGACTGACAAACTTGTCAGCGTTGATTTAAGAATATTGTTCAATTTTGATATAGCTCCATTTTATTCACGCTTTCTGACGCCTAACAGTGACATTTTGATGGCGTTCTTAATCTACGATGATACGCGCATCAGGATAGCCTGTTCCAATAACCTGATTAAGTATCATGTCTGCCTGATCAACGTCCACCAAAGGCCCGACGCGAACTCGATATAGGTCTCTGCCATTCACGAGGACCTGATCTAAAAAGACAGGGCCGAGTGGGCTCAAGCTGGCACGAACCTGATTTGCGTTATCAAACAGGCCAAACGCGCCCGCCTGCACAAAGATCGATGTTGGTGATACGGGTCCCTGCTCAACAGCGGCATCTAGTGACGTGATCAAAGTCGCTGTTTCAGGTTGTAAGGTTGCATTCGAAATTGTGCCAGTTTGCGCTGGGGGAATATTGCTCACATTTGGTGACAATTCAGCCCCTACAGGCGCCGGCAATGTCTCGGCGCTTACGCTCGCTTTAGGAAGTTTATCTACGGTAATTGGCGAGCCGACCTGCGCTAACGTTTCACGGTTCTGCATGCGTGCAGCAACGGCGCGCGATTGATCCGCCAAAATTTGAACGCGTACACGTGACGTTCCTTGGTTCTGGAAGCCTAACAACTGCGCGCCACGCTTTGAGATATCGATAATACGGCCCTTCGCAAAAGGCCCCCGGTCGTTGACCTTTAGAACCAACGAACGCCCGTTTTCCAAGTTGGTGACTCGAACAAAACTAGGCATCGGCAATGTGCGATGCGCCGCCGTCAGCGAATTCATATCATAATCTTCGCCGTTCGCCGTTTTACGACCATGAAATGCAGCACCATACCAAGATGCAATGCCGGTCTCGTCGTATTCATAATCTTCGGCAGGATAATACCAAATGTTATCAATCTGATAAGGGTTGCCGACCTTGTAATAACCACTGCCAGCCTGCGTATCATCGTCTTGGGCAACGCGTTTCGCTGTATGAATCAAGAACTGGGTCTCTGCGCAACCCGCCAGAAACACAACCATCGCAGCCATCACACCCAAGGTCCGCAACCTAACGCCAATCATATTGTCTTGTTCCTCAAGCTCAGCTCCAATTCGGCTATATCGTTATATTCTGCCACAACAATGCGAAAAGTCACATCATCTTGTGTTTGATTAAAGGCAAAACGCTATTTATGGCGTATTATTTACCTGCGGCCGTACGTAAACGTTCCAACAAGCCAAATGTCGGATGCGCGTCAGCTGCCAGTCGATTGGTTTTCTGGAAACCACGGATAGCGCCACGCGTCATCGGCCCTGCTCGTCCATCAATACCACCCGTATTAAACCCGAGCTGCGTCAATAACCGCTGCATTTCAGAGATATCTGCATACCGAAGCATTTGTGCATTCGCTGGTTTTTTAACACTTAACGGTGGCAATCCAATAAATCGATCCGCCAAATGTCCTACTGCAATCGCATAAAGCTGCGATGCATTCCAGCGCATGATTGTCCGATAGTTGCTGTAAACCAAGAACGCTGGCCCGGCAGCACCAGCCGGCAAGAGCAACGAAGCCTGAATATCTTTTGTAGAAAGATCAGCACCACCAATTTTGCGGACACCAAGTTTTTGCCACTCAGTTAAAGACTTTTTTTCCTGTAAGCCTGCTGATGACCAATCGAACTCTTTTGGTAATGCGACTTCACGGCCCCAAGTGTAATCAGGATTCCAGCCAACGCGTTTCAAATAGTTTGAAGCCGATGCAAAAGCATCCGGCAGGCTGTTCCATAAATCACGGCGCCCATCACCATCACGGTCTACGGCATAGGCCTCGAACGTCGTTGGGATGAATTGCATATTCCCCATTGCACCTGCCCATGATGACTTAACGTCAATCGGCACATCCCCACGGGCGACAAGTTTGATCGCCGACAGGAATTGCGTCTTAAAGAAGTCTGCACGTCGTGCGTCATGCGCCAGCGTTGCGACCGAACTCAACATGTGGAATGCACCAAAGTTACGACCGAAATCTGTCTCAACGCCCCAAAATGCCACGAGAAACCGCGGTGGCACGCCGTAGTCTTTCTCAATTTCTGCCAAAAGAGCTGCATGCTTCTTGAGCATTTCCTTGCCTTTTGCGACGCGTGAATCTGGAACATAAATCTCCATATAACGCCACAATGTCAGCATGAATTCCGGTTGACGCTTATCAAGCTCAAGCACACGGGGGATTGGCGTCACAGATCCAAGCGCCCTATCCAGCAACGCGTCATTCACACCTGCACGTGCTGCCTCAGCTCTAAATCCTTTAAGCCAAACATCGAACGGCTGAGATTGTTCTGCCTGTGCCGTTGATGCCAAAAGCACCATGAACAAGCCTAGCAATACACGAGAAAGTTTATGCGACACGGTTATTTATCCTCCGAAAAGCGGGGTTTGGGGAATGCTGCGCTGTTCTTGCCTGTTATCCAATATGCAATCAAGCCAATCCATTCATGGCCTGCATGAGACAAAGAGCCCAGTCCTCTCGTAAAACTAAGGGGTGATGGAAAACTTTCAACGACACCTACATTATAGTCGACTGGATATGGGATAAGCTCCCATCCAACACGACGAAAAACGCCGACGGCTCTGGGCATATGAAACGCAGATGTTACAAGTATCCAGTTCTCCGACGAGACAGGAGACGCGATTTCAATGCTGAACTTCGCATTCTCCCATGTATTTCGAGACTCTCTTTCGAGTAATAGGCGCTCACGGGGAATACCCAGCGATTCATATAGCTCAACAACATGATCAGCTTCTTTTTGATCTTGATGGCGGAGCGATCCGGAACCGCCTGTATATATCAATCGCGCTTCAGGGTATTTCTTCGCTAAGTCTGCAGAAATTGTAATTCTTTCTACGGCGCCACCAATAACAGGTGTTTGCCGGATTTCGCTGCGATATGGATCAATAACACCACCTAACACAACAATGCCAGCGATAGTATCCGGCAATGTCTTTGGCGCAGGGAAGCGTTCTTCGAGCGTATTTAGAAGCATCGGCCCGACCGGGACCACAGAAACAAGTAATGCAAATACAATAGAGATAGCAATCAGGCCTTTGCCCAAGGGCTTAAACCTCGTCTTTGCCAAGATAAATCCAAACAACAACGCAAATAGAAATGCATTGCCGGGGTCCGCGAAAAACCAAAATACTTTTGATAGATAAAAGAACATAGCGCCTGCCTCAATTTTTGCTTAGCGCGCCAATCATCAATCAGCAATAAAGTCCCTATCAGCGCTAGAGCTGCTTGTGACACGTTTCTTGCAGAAATTCTTTAAGATATTGTTTTCAAATTTGTATTTTGTATTGAGGCGCGGACAATACATTGAGCGGCACTATATGCTTTTAGCCGCCAAACGTTGTGATGCCTCACACGCCACTTGTCAGTAGCACTCGATTCGAATGAATGGATCTGTTTATTTAGGAGACGTTGCGAGGCTTTGTGCCTCGGGTGCATCAAATGATGGAAAATCGACCTGCATCTCTGCACCGTTTTGAATCACAAAAGCACGATGCTGCTCGTACGCTTCTCTCTCGGCTACATACGGATCAATCGCCTGCTTATTAAGCGCGTTAATATCATCCTGAAACGTCGAATATTGAACGCCTGCGTCGCCTGCTTGCACGCCTAGTGGTACAGGGCTCACCAATCCGGTTAGAATGTTACCTGTCACATCGCGTAAATTTGTTGGGCCTAAAATGGGTAGGACGAAATGTGGCCCTGAACCTATGCCATAAGCGCCCATGACCTGGCCTAAATCCTCGCGACGCTGCTGATAACCCATGTCAGTCGCTTCGTCATTCACACCGCCTAAACCAACCGTCGTATTGATAATAAACCGGTTGGTTGCCGTACCCGCATTCTCGGTATCACCTTGTAGCAGCGAGCTTATCGCCGTCACAGGTTCCGAAAGATTTGAGAATATATTCGAAATTGATTGTTGGATAGGATCAGGCGTTACCGCTTGATAGCCATCGACGACGGGATCGATAATGGCTTCGCGCAGACCCCGGTTTACATCCGATGTGACACGGTTCACGCCTTCAAGTGGGTCTTCCAACGCTTTAGGCTCACTGTCTTTTACAAGTCCATCTGCGTGCGCAACATTAGACACAACCATGGCCATCGCGAGCGCGCCAAAAACCGAAGCTCTGAATACAATTTCAGTATTGCCAGTTAAAACGTTCATTATTGTTGAACCTTACTCATGTCAATTTCACCCAGCTAAATGCCTGCGGGAATGGGAATTTAGTAAAATTATAATAAAAACCTAGCACACCAAGAAGATATTCGCAGTAAAAACTACACGCCCAACACCACGATCCTCGCACGCAAAACACATTAAAAAACGAATGTTTCAGGCGTTGTCGGGTCACAAAATCCACGAGATTTAAAATCTCATCTGAGCGTATTTGAAAAATAGATGAGACATTCCGAAATTTTATCACTGTTCTCCCTTGCCCGCCCGATTATCACGGGGTAAAAGTCCGCCGCCGATCAAATGCGTCGAAAGATGCGTTACGCGACCCAGGTGGGGTGGCAGAGTGGTCGAATGCGGCGGTCTTGAAAACCGTTGAGCCTTTGCGGGTTCCGTGGGTTCGAATCCCACCCCCACCGCCATTACCCTATAATTTCTGCTGTTTATTTGGCAAAAATTATTATTACCCACATTAATACACACATTCAGAATGGCGCTTTAGGCTAATATCTGAACTTCATGTCCTGTGTTAGAAATAGCTTGGGCTCAAATTCACATTATAACTTGTTAAGGATTCCAATTTTAATCAAATCTATTTGATTGATTATGCCATTTATTTATATCGCTATCTTACGAATGTATTCATTCCAATCCAAAAATGCGCTCCTCTCAGTGCCATCTGCACCTCATTAGCTCCTAAAATTGCCAGCAATAGCTTGATAGATTGGGGTGTTGAACTTAAAAAATATAGCTGCACTCTTTTCGAAAATCCATTTACGCAATGAAGGCCAATTGAATGATTGATCAGAAGCTTATTAACACAGTAGTTGATGCGACACTCACAGGCACAATGACGTGTAAGATCGAAGAAACGTACATCGAATCATCAAGTATTTATAATGATAATTACAACACGATGGCGGCTCCCATGTACAGTTGGATCCAAGACGGTGATACATTTGAACGTGCTGAACTTTGCTATTGGGATAGCTATTTGGACGAGGAGGTTGGGAGTTTGAAGACGTTTATGAGGGCCTGTTCAAAACTGCAGAAGATGCGATTTTATACATTAAACAACGCGGAATAATTGAGGGCTACAGCGAGCAAGAATTAAACGATTTCATCACCCGCGTAATGCCAACCACAACCTGTGTTGAGAAGTCATGATAGTCTGATAGATCGAATGTCTAGGTGAGGTTGATCCTGTGTATCTAGTTGCACGTGGTCCGGGCTGTATTCCCATAATATCGTGTGGTGCAGTTAACTTGCCTGTTCTGGTTATTCAATTTGTCAGTCTGTGCTTGTCTGCGATCTGCTTCATTTTTCAAAGTATTTTGCAGATTCTGCATATTCTGCTGAGATGCTGCACCCCAGTTAGCATTCTCGGTTTGCATACACTGGGCAAATTCTGTCGTGCCAATAACGAAACCATATGAAACACAATTTTCTTTAAATTTTTGGGCCCTATATTCGCGGGGGAGTAAGCATTCACTAACACTGGCGCTAATAAGAATAACTGTAAGTATTGTGAACATATAATACCTCCAAAATCAAAGGGGAGGGGGGAGATGTAGCATAATCAAGTTGTATTCTCCGAGTGTATTGTGTCCAGCCGCAACTTATATTTCTTCTGTGGATACCATCGTGTTATCGACCGCATCATTGGTAGCTAGTGTGCTGTTATTGAAAGATCTTCCGCAGCCTTAACGTATTAAATTAAAGATTATAGATTCTTAACGATTCTACACGTCGAGACCTTAACAGCCCTAAACAGAACTGGCTTCACTCAATGACAGGTTCTTATTTTGCACCGCCACATTTCATCAGTAAGCCGTATACAATCACTAATCAGCTCCCAGATATAGCGGCGCTCTGCAATAGCTTTCTCAGTGTATTTGCCGTGCTTAAGGGCATTTTTATTTCCCTTTGGCGCGCCTGTTGATAGGCCACTGTGAATCCCACAGCGCTTCTTACCCCGTATTGCGGGTGTCGTTAGTTCAAAGTCGAACGTGCGGAATGTCCTGCCAACGTATTGTATAACGTGGTGACAACCGCTCCTGACGCATTCGCCACTTTGCCCCCTTAGGTGATAACCCCAGCCCAATAGAACCACGCCCAAACCTTGCGTTAACTTGATCTAACGCCTTCATCAATGGCTCCACACCGCTCAACTGATCATCGAACAATGATGGTATAACGTCTTGCTCAGATGATAACTCTAAAAGCAGGACGCCCGCTTTACGGTAAGCTCAATGCACGGTTTGGACGTGATTCTATTGGGCTTGGATTATCGCCAAAGGGAGCAAAATGGCGTATGCGTCAGGAGCGTTTGTCACCTCGCTATACGACACGATGGTGTAATATTCCGTACGTCCAGATTGAGTAAATAGATGGATAGTATGAACCAAGCGCTTTGCGAGACTCATAACAAAATAGTGGGTGACAGACACCTTCTTTTTGCTAGTTGGTGAATGGGTTTTGGTTGGGGAAACAATGAGAAAAAACCCAACTGTCACCGACTGTTAGGACCCGTTTCATTGTCTCTATAGAAAAGCGGTATTCTATCGGGTTGCCATTCACGTCCTCATTTTTGTAATACCAAATGCCTCCAGCGCTCTTAAACCTTGCATCTCTGTTAGGAATAAGGCCGGGCTCTAGCCAAGACCCATCTCTCGCAATTCGTATGTTTTTTCAATCGTGGCGTCACCAAAACAATGCAGCAGAATAGCTTCATCATTAGCTGCTACAGCCTCACCGCTCACACTGACAGCCAGCAAGGGGGGTAAGATTAGTCGTTTTATGCAACACCTAGTTGGCTAAGTCCAGATTTAGCCTGTGGGCTTGCTTTGGTCAGTAACCACGCAAGCCTGTATTACGTTTGAATTCACGGCAGATCGTAGACTTATGAACACACACAATTAGTACCGTCTCTGTCTGGTTCAGTCCCGCTTTCATTAATACCTGTATCTGGTATCTTTGATCTTGGGTTAACTGAGTGTAGCGTCTCATATGTGCCTTTCATTCTTGCCGGAACGAAAGGCTATGATGCTTCCGCAGATTAACCTCTATTACGACACGTTGAGTTGCACTTACTTGTTGAATTTAGGTAATTAAGCGAAGTATGGATACTAGTTAAAACCAATTTTAATCTTAAAATTCTAGGTGAATGCTAAAAATATTAAGGTTTACCACATGATGTAACACTTAGATGACGATGGTATAATCCATCTACTAATATCATGTGAGGAACGGTTAACGCTGCTAGTCCAATAAATATAATACGAATAAATGCTACGTCGGCTGAGACCTGAAACATAGCCAGCCAAATTATCAATCCCCCCAATGCCCAAGTGATACAAGTAAAACTAGCGATTTGAAGGCAAATATTTCTTAAAGGAATGGTATTTCTCAAAGGCAGCCAAATATTTCGAAAGTGACGGACTGAATGAAGGCCACAAAAATAAATTGCAAAACTAACTAAAGGTGGAAACTGTGAAAATAATATAAGCAAAACCAATAGCTCGATAAACTCAAGACGCCATTTGGTGTCTAAGATTGCTTTGCATGTATAAAAGACCAAGACAATCAGAAAAATAATAGAAATAAAATCAATCATAACCCAAACTGGACCAGCATCCTTGCCAATAAGGAAAGAATAAATTTGTAGGACTTCTTCTTTATGGCTTTGGCTAATACCAACTATTACCACACATCCGTGAGCGTATCCTTGTACTAAAGACATCCATCCTTGCTTTGTGCGGGCAACGTCAAGACCAAAATGAATGATACTTATTGTTAAAAAAACCATCAGTGAGATTGTAGGGAATAGCATCCAAAACAATATGACTAACACAGCCATTGCGATGTAAAGACCAAAGAATTTAAACAAGCTACCAGGCTGCCTTGTATAACCGATATACCCTGCAATTGCCCCATCTGCAGCGCCATGGGGTAAGCCTATTAGTGAAATTGCCATAAGTGCAGCAAAGTCAAGAGTGCTAAAATCTGAAATTAAAGAATTGAGCAACATTAAGCGCCTATTTTAAATTTTAAAAAATTACTATAAAGTGACTGTATAAATGATCTGATAAAAATCCATTTAGGCATCGAAAAAATCACCTTCAAGCGAAGGCGCCAACATGCTTCCCCACTCATAAATAAAGCGAATTCATCACCACTTAATGCATCGGCAAGCTGTATAAATATATGGGGGGTGACGGCAGGCCATTCTTTAAGAACTTTTACAAACATTTGATCCATCCATAAATCAATGTTTTTATGAGGTGAGGTGATTTTCATTAATTTGTTTTTGGTTTGAGCTGATAAAATTGCTACAGATATTTGCTTTTGAATGAAATAAAATGCGTAACCACTAGAAGGTTTGATTGCGCCGCCATTTCCACCGAGACCTACTACAGAAACGTCTGAGCGCTCTAATAAGCCCATTGGAATCGCGCCTTTTTCAGTGCGCTTCACTGAAACAACTTGCTTAGAATGACAAAGTTTTAGGTAGTCTAAAATTGCTTTCTCAAAAAATTCATCTGGTTCTCTATCACAGCTAAACATAGTGGATTCGACAAGAGCTTCGCTATCAGAAAATGGTAAGACATATATAAAATGAATACCACGTGACTGATCACATCGGAAATCCATCATTGTTGCAACGGATGGATTAAAAGAACCACTTTTAGCCAACACCTCCCAACCTATAAAATGCTGCATCAGTTGTCCATGTGGGACTGGTTGCGGCCTGGTATCAAGAATTTGTGCTTTCTGATCGCTTGCTACTTTTGACTGACTAACAATTTTGACGCCATGTGCAATTGCAAGCTCCTTGCACATAGAGGTCCAACGACTACGGTAAATGGCATGGTAGGGGTAGTTAATTGAAGTGAGTACAACTGTTTTCTCATTAGTTACAACTTGCCAATTCTTCCAAGAACAATGAGAGAGCCCCGCTGCTGTATTAAGAATTGGGAGGTGCCAAAAACCCCATATGTGTTCTTGCTGTCGTGGAGCTCCTTCTGGGACAATCAATGTTAACTGATGGTCTGGCAGCTCTCTCGCACGTGCTGCAAGTGAGAGCCCTGCACATCCATCACCAATGATTTGTATAGCTGGCATAGATTAAATTACCATAATTTATTTGATATTTGGTAGTCCTTTAAGGGCATTATGCAATGTGTAATCGTGTGTTTCTGAATCCATTCGACGCCGACAGAAAATTAAGTTCATAATCGCCTTAAATGAGCATCGTAGCTTGGAAGCTTTGCTGGTAACCTGTCTACCCATATGCCAGCTGTAGCCTGATTGAGCAAGCTGCATACCAATCTCACGATAGACCTCAGCCGCAACAGCGATAGAAATACGAGCTCTCCAAGGTAAATATCTATAGCCGATGGTCCCACTTTGGTAATATTTATCTGCGAGCGTTAGCAGCTGTTTCACGGCTTTTTTGACAAGTAAATTTTCAGAAGAATTTACTTTTTTTGCGGCAATGCAAATTGCTTCAGGGGAGAGGTCTGACACCCACTCTCCTGGGATATAACGTCGACCCATACGGGCATCCTCTAAAACGTCACGGGCAATATTTGTTAATTGCATGCCAATGCCAAGGTCGATAGCATGCGATTTGGCTAGAGGATTATGACAATTCAAAGTTTCACACATCAATAGACCAACAGTCCCTGCAACGCAGTAAGCATATCTAAGTAAATCCCGCTTAGAATTTAGGCGAATTATCCCTCCCGCATCTTGAACCAATCCATCTAATAAGGCAGAAAGAACTGGCCTCAAAGATGACACATCATGGGGGAAAAATTCAAACCCAGAGGAAGCGAAATCATAATCTTCATTGCTTGATTGAAGCTCAGATTGCAGCTGAGTAAGGCGAGCTTCTCCACCCGGTATGTCGCCATCTGCTAGGTCATCAAGAATCCGGCAAAATGCATATAATCTAGCTGCTTTTTTTCTATCGTAAGGGGATAGAAAAATGCTCGCCCAGTAAAAGCTGCGACCATTTATTGATAGAGACTGAAACGGTGTTATTTTTTCGTTTGGGTGCATCAATTATTCAACGCTACATCAATAGACTAAATACCTCTAGGGTAGAGATTTGACAGTTTAGGGAAAAATTTCCTCTTCATCGATAAGGTTCTCAACAACTTTTGCAGAACATAACACACCAGGGATGCCTGCACCTGGATGCGCACCAGCAGTAGAAAAATACAAATTTGGAATATGTGGGTCACGATTGTGGTAGCGAAACCAAGCTGATTGGGAAAATATTGGCGAAATTGAAAATCCAGCACCGTGCATAGATCTATAATCTTTTTTGAAGTCTTCTGGTGTCATCCAAAAGTCATCAGTAATACAAGATTTAAGATCGGGCATTATAGTAGCCTCTAGCTCATCTATTATACGTGATCGTAACCATGAGCCTTTTATCTTCCAATCAATATCGGCAAGAAGGTTAGGGACTGGGCATAAAACATAAAAGCTATCACATCCATCAGGTGCAAAACTAGGGTCTGTGGCAGTCGGTCGATGAATATATAATGAGAAATCATCGCTAAGTAATTTCCGGTCAAATATGTCCCTTAATAACTCTTTAAATCGTGGCCCCATCCAAATTGTGTGGTGGGCAAGATTAGGATAAGTTTTTCGTGTACCAAAAAACAACACAAAGAGGCCCATTGAGTATTGATTTAAAGAGGTAGGTAAAATGCGTTTTCTGCGCGCAACTGATTTTGGCAACATTTCACTATAAACGGTTGGTGGATCAGCGTTACAAATAATACGATTAGCGTTAAAGGATCTTCCATCTCTGCTTCGACAACCTGTTGCACGATCATTTTTTATAATTATCTCTGTAACGTCAGTATTTGTAACAACATTCACCCCAGTTCGCTCCAGAAGCCGGTATAATTCACTGACAATCTTACCCGTCCCACCCATGCAGAAATAGACACCCCAACGACGTTCCAAATAATGAATTAAGCAATAAATTGAGGTTGTACTAAAAGGATTTCCACCCACTAGTAGTGGATGAATTGAGAATGCTTGTCGTAGTAAGGGATGCTTAATATGACTTCTAACCATTCCATCAACAGTTCTATAACACCTTAATCTTATTAGTGATGGCAGCTGTTGGAGCATGGTAAAAAAATTAGTGAACGGTTTTGTTGAAAGCTTTTCAAAACCAATCTCAAAAATACTCTTTGAAGCAGCAAGAAGTCTATCATATCCAGCAACATCAGCAGGATTAAAACGTTTAATTTCCTTCTTTGTGTCCTCAATACTTGCCCTGTAATCGAATTTATGGCCTCCATGAAAATAGAACCTGTACCAAGGGTCTAATCCTTTAAATTCAAGATAGTCAGAGCGCTTTTCTCCAAATAATTCATATAATTCATCGAATAGGAATGGAGCCGTAATGACTGTTGGACCAGCATCATGTATGAAACCACCTCTTGAAAAAACTTGCGCCCGGCCGCCGATTTCAGGTAATCGGTCAAGAAGAGTAACAGAAAACCCTTTGGCACGCATCCTTAACGCTGCCGCAATACCACCAAAGCCAGCACCAATCACTAGAATATCACTTGAATTATCTTCTTTTGGTAAGACAACGTTTTGATGGAGTTTATTAGGTTGTGACGGCATATTTACTAATCATCTCGATTAAGCATGAACGAGCTAATTGATTTCTCACAAACCTGTTTCACCATTGTATGAAGGGGGGATATGATTTCGTATAACTCAGCTGGAAGTTCTTCTGATAATTGCTCACAATCACAAAAAATTTCATGCATTTTTCTTGTGGTAGTGTTCAATGCTTCTGATGCTATTATTTTATCGCGCCAGTCTTCAAGTAAGGAATTGCAGCTAGTTCTGTACCAACTATCAAATCTCATCTGTTCTGGTGTGCTGAGCATTTGACGGTAGATCACAGTGACTCCATTTGGGGAACGGCGTGCGAGATCTGAACCTTGTGTCTCAGCACCATCTGTACCTTCAAAGTTTAAGATGTCATTTGCAATTTGATAAGCGCTACCAAGACGCCTGAAATAAGCAACAATAGGTGCAGATGAGTCATTTTGCTGAGCCATTGCCATGATGCCTTGAAGCGGGGCGGCTAGCAGTGGAGCAGTTTTGTTAGCAGATAAATCAACGTAATCATGCCAATTAATCATCTGTTTAATACCAAGCCCACCAACTTCGCCAACAGTTGTTAATTTCATTTGATCAGCGAGTATTTTAACGAGTACTGGCGTAGCTGATATTTGAGCTGCCTCAGCGGCCAATTCAAAAGCGAGTGCAATTAACCAATCACCAAGCATTAGCGCAGTATCTGGACCGTATTTATGCCAAACAGATGGCCTGCCTCTACGCAAGGCGTCTCCGTCGCAGATGTCGTCGTGTATCAAAGATGCATTGTGTAGTATTTCAACCGCAGCGGCCCATGGGAGTGCAGCAACCTGTTCTATATTCAGATAATTTGATGCCCTTATTGCCATTTTGGCACGCAGTAACTTACCAGGCTTAAAAAAGTGATGAGCGGCCGCCTCTGATAGTGGGTGGTTACTTTCAGGCAAGCAATTTTTTACATAACAAACAAGAGAGGATACATCAGTGGATGAATAGACTGTAGCAGTTTTATTGGGAACCTGAGCACTGTTTACCAGAGAACATAACTTTGACATAGCCTTAGAAACCCAATGCAGTTTACATATTCGATATGAATAAAGTTGGAACTTTGGCAAATCTGGAAATATCTCAAGATAGTAAAAGGGGCGGTCTTTTTAGACCACCCCTAAAAATACTAGCTTGCAGATTCACTTTCAGTGACAGCTACATTCCAGATAATCACACCGAACGCAATTTTATTTAGTACGTCAGCAAAATTATAGATGATGTTGAGCATATCAGCAGATCCAGCAGGATCGCCTGTTGCTAGATAACCATAGAAGTACCCAATTGGGTAGATTGCCCAACCGATTGTAACAATCCAACGCATTGTTGAAAATGCTGACTTCACAGCTGCGGAAGCTTTTTCTGCAGACATACGACCGGCTTCACCAAGGAAGATTTCATAAAGTATAAATGCCCAACCGGCCATTCCAATTATGAAGCCTGCCCATTGGTTGATATAGCCGACTTCACCAGCATAGCCACCAATTAACATCACAAGCGTGCCAATCATAATGCGCCAGAAAATCCCCCCTGATGCCCCACCAACGGCTCTAAGGATCAGATAGAACTCTACCATTAATAGAGGAACAGTTATAAGCCAATCAATGTATCGATAAACTGTTGGTGTTTCTCCGGTGGAAACCCAAACGTCACGCATGTAAAAATAGTGAACTGCAGCAACTAAAGTCACAAGACCGGAAACAGTCAGAGATGTTTTCCACTTAGCTGATACTCGCTGCGTCTCAAGGAAAAAGAACGCTGTTGCAGCTACAAGAGCCATTGAAATCAGCCAGAACGAAATTCCAACGTAATCGTCTGCCATTAAATTGCCTTCAGCGGCACTTGCAATCGAAGGAAAGGTTGCTAGGCCCCCGGCTAATACAGATAGCATAAAAGTATTATTAGATAATCTCATTTTAAAGCTCCTTAATTGTTAACTTGAGATAAAAATTAAAATACCTTCTATATTAAAAAGCATTTTCTAAGCAGTTTGCAAACAATATTAAGCAAAGGAAAAGATCCGTATTGTGCTGGACGGATTGCGGGGTGAGGAAACTATTGCAGAGTTTTGTCGCCGCGAAGGCATTGCCCAAAGTATCGGTTACAAATAGGCGAAGGAATTCATTGAAGCAGGCAAGCGCCGGCTTGCCGGTGATACGGCACGCAGCTTCAACTGACGAGGTGACCGCGCAGCGCTTCAAGCGCCTCCAATGCTTTATACTTGTCTGAAAAATTCAGTCGCTTTGTCATTCGCCTATCAATTTAATTGTGTTGGATACATCTTAGCACGCTGTACAAATTTACTAGACCACTTCAGGGGGAGGGTCATGGGGTGTCGCTGTATATGTTTCACAAGCCATCAAATTTGCTCGAATAAATGATCCATTTAAATGTATCCACCGTAACTTTTGATAAAGCACCGTGTCCATTTTACAAAACCTTTGGGTCAGATTGAAAGCTTATTATGGATTCAACAGCAAAAAAACCTCACATCAACGTCGTGTTACTCTCTAACAATCTCAAAAAAGAACTATCAGCGCCCAATAAGCACGCGTTA
>Ga0115562_1001636_pt1 | contig 16425 bp, 18 predicted proteins | sample COGITO_mtgs_1105_6_FD_87200 | JGI IMG/M metagenome (GOLD analysis project Ga0115562, IMG submission 87200) | Pelagic marine microbial communities from North Sea - COGITO_mtgs_110516 | ecosystem: Environmental > Aquatic > Marine > Epipelagic | place: Germany:Helgoland, sampling site Kabeltonne...
AATTGGCAATACTGTGCTTTACGGTGCGACTGCGGGGTATCTCTTTGCTGCTGGTCGGGCGGGCGAGCGTTTCGCGGTTCGGAACTCTGGCGCGCATGTGGTGATTGAGGGTTGTGGCACAAACGGTTGTGAATACATGACCGGCGGTGTTGCGGTTATCCTTGGGTCGATTGGTGCCAACTTTGGTGCGGGTATGACTGGCGGCATGGCCTATCTTTATGATCCAAAGGGTGAAGCGGCTGATCTGATCAACATGGAAACGCTGGTAACCAATCCGGTGACGGTGGATCACTGGCATGACCAGTTGAAAGGCTTGATTGAGCGGCATGCGGCAGAGACAGGCAGCCGCAAGGCGGCTGATCTTTTGCAGCACTGGGATCTTGAGAAAGCCAACTTCGTGCAAATCTGCCCGAAAGAGATGCTGGTTCATCTGCCTGCCCCACTGAGCATTGAAGAAACCGCGATCCCTGCGGAATAAATACCACGCCCCCGCGCTGAAAATTGCGTGGGGGCGTTGCATCTTCTTGACCCGTTAACCCTGCCTATGGCTTATGGGTGCGATGGCAGAAACGAGCACAGCGAAGAAGCAACCGGCGAAAAAGCCGGCACCTAGGAAGAAACCTGCGAAGAAAACCGAAAAGCTGGGGCTGGTGGCCCGGGTGCGGCGGTTCATACGCAGGGTTGTTCTTTGGGGGGCATTGGCTGTGTTTTCCTTCGCGCTGCTGTGGACGCTGCTTTATGCGCTGATCAATCCGCCAACGACGCCTTATATGCGGGCGGAAGCGCACCGTTTGGTGAGCGTGAAACAGGAATGGGTTGATATTGAAGATATTGCTCCGGTGATGGCCCGATCAGTTGTGGCAGCGGAGGACGCGAATTTCTGTCTGCATTGGGGGTTGGATGTGAATGCCATTCAATCGGCAGTCGAACGGGGACGCGGTGGGGCGTCAACCATTTCGCAGCAAGTCGTGAAGAATGTATTCTTGTGGCATGGGCGCAGTTGGGCGCGCAAAGCGATTGAGGCTGTGTGGACACCACTGACCGAGGCGGTTTGGTCCAAGCGCCGGATTGTCGAAATCTATCTGAACGTCGCCGAATTTGATGAAGGTGTGTTTGGCGTACAGGCCGCGGCACGACACTATTTCGGGGTCGATGCGTCTGATTTAACGGCAAGGCAATCGGCGCGGTTGGCAGCGATTTTGCCGTCGCCAAAGAATCGCTCTGCCAGCAACCCCAGCACATTTACCCGCAATCGGGCTGCTTCGATTATGAGTGGGGCTGCAACGATTGCAGCGGATGGGCGTGCTGAGTGCTTCGAAAACTAAGCCACCCATTGATCAGTGGCGCGGCATGCGGCATTGAAGGGATAGACCTTTCAGTGAGCCTGACATGAACACCCTTTACCATTATCCGATGTCCCCGTTTTCCCGCAAAGTCCGATTAAGTCTTGGCGAAAAGAAGATCGAGGTGGTGTTGGTCGAGGAACGCTATTGGGAAGAAGATCCGGATTTTTTGCGCCGGAACCCTGCGGGGAAAGTACCTGTCTTGAAGATGGACGGGCGCACGATGTCAGATAGCGTGGCGATCTGCGAGTATCTTGAAGAAACGCACCCCACGCCTGCTTTGTTACCCAAAGCGCCTGAAGCGCGTTGTGAAGTGCGCCGGTTGGTTGGCTGGTTTGATGATAAGTTTTATCATGAGGTCACAGCAAAACTGACCGGTGAGCGCGTTTTTCGCAAGGTGATGGGGCGCGGCTATCCTGATAGCACCAATGTGAAAGAGGGCGCGAAGGCGATCAAGTATCACCTCGACTATATGGCGCGGTTGTTGGATGAACGTCGTTGGTTGGCCGGCAATGAGATGACGCTGGCGGATTTTGCCGCGGCTGCACAGCTGTCTTGTTTGGATTACACCAGTGATGTGGATTGGAACCGCCATGAGGTTCTTAAAGACTGGTACGCCAAAATCAAATCCCGTCCTGCGTTCCGGTCGATTTTAGCGGATGAGGTGCCAGGGTTTCAGCCCGCTGCGCATTATGCTGATCTGGATTTCTAAGGGGGGCCAGCCCCCCGTCCCTGCGGTCCTCCCCCCGAGGTATTTTGGAACATGAGAAGCTTGAAAGAGCAGCTTGTAGCGTTTGCGCGAGAGGCGGGCTTTGCAGCCGTGGGCGTGTGTCGTCCGGATGCAGTGCCGGAATTGCCCGAACGGTTGCAAACCTTTGTTGATGCCGGATTGCATGGCCAGATGGGCTGGATGGCAGAGCGCATGGCATGGCGGTCTGATCCGACAGCGCTTTGGCCTGAGGCGCGGTCGGTTGTGATGTTGGCAGAGCCCTATACGCCGGAATATGATCCTTTGGCCGTTTTGGAAGAACCGGACCGAGCAGCCATCAGCGTTTATGCGCAGAACCGTGATTACCATGATGTCGTAAAGAAGCGGTTGAAGCGTGTCGGGCGTTGGCTGATAGAGCAAGCGCCGGACGCTGAGATCAAGGTGTTTGTTGATACTGCCCCTGTGATGGAAAAGCCGTTGGCGCAGGCGGCGGGCTTGGGGTGGCAGGGCAAACATACGAATTTGTTGAGCCGTGAACTCGGGAATTGGTTCTTTCTGGGGGCGATTTTTACGACCGTTGAATTGGAACCTGATGCGGCCGAAGCAAGCCATTGTGGGTCCTGCACGGCCTGCCTTGATATTTGTCCAACGGCCGCATTTCCCGCTCCGTATCGGTTGGATGCGCGGCGGTGTATTTCCTATCTGACGATTGAGCATAAGGGACCGGTGGACGAGGAATTACGCGCCCTGATGGGTAATCGCATTTATGGCTGTGATGATTGTCTGGCCATTTGTCCGTGGAACAAGTTTGCCAAAGAGGGCCGTGATGCAAAACTGGCGGCGCGTGATGATTTGATTGCACCTCCATTGGCTGAGCTCGCGACCATGGACGATGCGGCGTTTCGGGCTCATTTCTCGGGATCTCCGATCAAACGCATTGGCCGCGATCGTTTTGTGCGCAATGTGGTTTATGCGATTGGTAATTCGGCAGACCGGAGCCTGCTCGCGGCTGTATCACCTTTGGTTGATGATCCCGATCCTGCGGTGGCCGACGCGGCGCGTTGGGCTATTTTGCAGCTAAAGGAGACCTGATCATGATCCGTATTCTTGCTTTGATAATGTTGCCGGCGGTGGCCAATGCGCAGGTGGCCCAAGGTCCTGCCGATGCCGATTTTGCGCCGGCTTTCGCGGAACAGACGCGTGCGCCCGCGCTGCCCAGCTCTACTATTTCGGTTGAGGTGTTCGCCGATGGCTTGGACAGCCCATGGGGCATTGCCCCATTGGGCCGCGGCCAGTTTCTGGTTACAGAGAAGCCTGGTGCCCTGCGTGTCATCAATGCTGACGGCAGTTTAAGCCGTCCACTTTCTGGCTTGCCTGATGTTGCGGCCGAAGGTCAGGGTGGGCTGCTGGATGTGGCTGTTTCCCCCAATTTCGCGCAGGACCGGACGATCTTTTGGACCTATTCCAAGTCTGTTCGTGGTGGCTTGGTGACGGCTGCTGCCCGAGGCGTTTTGGCGACTGATGGCCGCTTGAGTGATGTCGTCGATATCTTTGTACAAGACAATCCGGTCCGCAATGGTCGCCATTTTGGCAGCCGGATTATTCCGATGGCGGATGGCACAGTCTGGATCACGACGGGTGACCGTGGTGCGGGCGATGGCGGTACGCTGGTGCAGGATATTGGCACGACTCATGGCAAGGTAATTCGGGTCAATGCAGACGGTTCTGTGCCTGCGGATAACCCCTTTGTTGGCCGTGATGGGGACGATCAGATTTGGTCACTTGGTCATCGCAATATGCAGGGCGCTGCGATTGGTCCGGGTGGTTTGTGGACAATCGAGCATGGACCACGAGGCGGTGATGAGCTGAACCAACCGCAGGCCGGGCTGAACTATGGCTGGCCTGTTGTGAGCTACGGTATCAATTATCGCGGCTCTGACATTGGCGAGGGCAGCGCGCGCGGCGCCGGATTTGAAGAGCCGGTCTATTATTGGGACCCCGTCATCGCACCCGGTGGTATGATGTTTTATGACGGTCCCTTTGCTGACTGGCAGGGAGATCTGCTGATCGCGTCGTTGAACCCCGGTGGTTTAGTGCGTTTGAAAATGCAAGGTGGCCGCGTCATCGGAGAAGAACGCATGCTGACAGATGTGGGCCGCATCCGGGACGTTGAAGTCCTGGATGACGGTGCTGTTCTGGTGCTGCTGGATGCGGGTCAGGTGCTGCGGGTTACCCCGAATTAAGCGGCCAGTTTGCGCGCTGCTGCGAATGAGATCAGTCGCTTGGATTTCTCGTCCCACAGATCAAGGCTCGCGCATTTGATGCTTTGCGCGATTGTCATACGGCTAACCTCAACCAGTTCGTTGTGGTCGCGCAGCACCTCTGTCAGGCGATAAAATGGGATGCGGCTGTAGAGGTGGTGGATGTGGTGAATGCCGATATTGGCGGTAAACCAGCGCAGGATTGGCGGCAGGTCATAGTGTGAGCTGCCGTGCAATGCGGCCTCGTGTAGCTGCCAATCTTCCTTCTGTTCCCAATGTGTCGTCTCAAACTGGTGCTGGACGTAGAACAGCCAGACACCGATGGATGCCGCGATCAGTGTGGTTGGCAGGAAGACGAGAAACAGCGCCTGAAGCCCGCCAAAGTAGACGATTGTACCCAAGATTGCGACGATGGCAGCATTGGTGCCCATCGCGCTGATCCAGTATTTCCGCCCTTGCAGGCCCAAGGGCAGGCGGTTTTGTAAGAAAAACAGGTAGGTTGGGCCAAGGCCAAACATCACGAACGGGTGCCGGTACGCCCGGTAAAGGAACCGTCCGAAAGGAGTGCGCTGGTGGTATTCTTCAACTGTCAGGGTCATGACATCACCGATGCCGCGCTGGTCAAGGTCGCCCGCGTGGCTATGGTGGATGGAATGGGTGCGCCGCCAGACATCATAAGGTGTGAGTGTGACAACGCCCAAGGCGCGCCCGACCCAGTCACTGACATCGCGGTTGCCGTAGAAAGACCCATGCCCACAATCGTGCTGGATGCAAAAGAGCCGGAGTAGAAACAGACCGTTAGCTGCAGAGATCAGGAATGCCGCAATATAGCTATATTGTGCAACCCAACAGGCCAGCACCCAAAGCACCACGAAAGGGATCAAGCTGACCGCCAGTTCAAAGCTGCTGCGGATGCTGCTTGGCTCACGGTATTTTGCTAGAATCTGAACCCAGTCGCGGGGGGTCATATTGGCGGGGGTCTGATTTTTGTCTTGCATATACTGCTTCTTGGCCTGCTTTGGTCTGGGATAACCTAACGTAAGCTATTAGCAAGGGAAAAAGGCTTCAATGTGGTGGGGTTGCGTCCTAGTGTAGCGCCAAAGGGAAGACCCATGCAGCCACTTCGCGGCATTATATTTAAGGTTATGTCCGTCTGTATGTTCATGGGGATGGCCAGTTTGGTGAAAGCCGCGTCTGCCGACGTGCCGCCGGGGCAGGCTGTATTCTTTCGGTCATTCTTTGCGCTTCCCATCATTCTAGGATGGTTGGCGATCCGCCATGAGTTGCGTGACGGCTGGAAAACCAAGAACCCGATGGGGCATTTCTGGCGCGGGTTGGTCGGAACATCTGCGATGGGGTTGGGGTTCACAGGCCTTGGTTTGTTGCCTTTGCCGGAAGTCACGGCAATTGGATATGCCGCGCCTTTGCTGGTTGTTGTATTTGCCGCGATGTTTCTGAATGAAGATGTGCGCGCCTTCCGGTTGTCTGCTGTGGCGCTTGGTATGGTCGGCGTTCTGATCGTGTTATCACCGCGTCTCTCTGTTGGCGCGTCGCTGAATTCATCCGAGACACTGGGCGCTGTTGTTGTGCTGATGGGGGCGGTTCTTGCTGCCCTTGCACAAGTGTTCGTGCGTAAATTGGTCGCAACAGAAGGCACTGCAGCAATTGTGTTTTGGTTTACGGTCACGTCTTCGGTCCTGTCGCTCTTTACCTTGCCGTGGGGGTGGGTTGTGCCGCCTTGGCAGGTTGCCATCATGCTCGTTATGGCCGGGTTGCTAGGTGGGATAGGGCAGATATTGCTGACGTCGAGCTATCGTTATGCAGACGCATCGCTGGTCGCGCCCTTTGATTACACCTCGATGATCCTTGCCCTGCTGATCGGTTATTTCATCTTTGATGAGGTGCCGACCGGCACGATGTTGATCGGTGCAGGGATCGTGATTGCCGCGGGTGTCTTGATCATTTGGCGCGAGCGGAAACTGGGGCTGCAGCGCGCCCAGCAACGCAAAGCGACGGGCAATGTTGGCAACTAGGCGCGCTTGATCCGCGACAGAATGGATTTGGCGCGCGCGAGTTTGCGGCTCATGCCCGGTGGTGTGTTGTCTATTGTCAGGCCAAGATCGGCATAGAGCGGGCGCAGGTGTGCCGCATCGTCTGGCGAGATATGCGCAGGAACATGTGTTGGCACCCCGCCAGAAGGGGCCAAGAAGTTCGTTGGAATTCTGAACGGTAGCGCCCCGCGCGGATGAACCATGACCTTTTGATTGATCTGGGCGATGGTGCGCGGCGACACATCTTCCGCTTCGACTTTCAAACGGTGGGTCCGGTAAGAGCCCGTGTCCCAATTCAACAGTACCAGCGCAAAGATATCTGAAGCCCCCGGTCGCATCGGAAGTGGTCTTGGATCATCCAAGTGAGTCGCGGGATCGCTATGATAGAATGCATGCACGGCGATCGCAAAATCACATTCGATCTGGTTCAGCATCCAATAGATCAGGCCGTTATGCTGCGGCCGATGGGTGCGTCGCAGCGTATCGAGCCACAAATCTTGCGGCGAAGACTTGAGCAAACGGCGCAAGATGATTTCGCTTTCAGTACGCATTGGATTGCTTGATTTAGGGGGTGCGTTGATATTGTCGGGAGAGATCATGGAACTACCTAACTCTTTAAAACTACTCTCCTTGTCGCGCTGAATCTGGCCCTAACTTTGACAGGCGAGAACATAATCAACGGTTTAATGTTGCCGATTCGGAAACAGTCTTCTGAGATTAGGATCGCTGCGTCTCGGGATTTGATAAACGTGGTAAAGAGCACAATTTTTTCAGTGCTTAGGTGAATCCCTAAAACATATGTTATGATTGCCCCACAGATCGGAGGACAACATGACCAGACATGTATTGGATAGACCTAAGACTGAAACCTCAATTGCTCTGACACGTACTTTGGCAATCGAACGAAAGACGCGGCCAAGTCTAGCAACTTTGGCATTGCAACGTCGCAGCCGGAAAAGGGACTGGGACCAACGTGCCAAGTTTTATGCGCAATTTGCCCGTGGTGTGCGGCCCTAGCGTACAAAAAAAGGGGCGCTTCAGCGCCCCTTAATTTTCTGTAATCAGTGCCTTAAGCCCGCACTAGTTTTTCGTAGTCTGCGGAAATCTCGCGCGTGATTGCGCCAACCTCGAAGTTATAGTCGCCGATTTGACCGACCGGCGTGACTTCTGCCGCTGTGCCAGTGAGCCAGCACTGTTCGAACCCTTCAAGTTCTTCCGGCATGATGACCCGTTCGTTTACGGTCAAACCTTTGTCGCGCAGCATGCCGATAACAGTCTGGCGCGTGATCCCGTTGAGGAAGGCGTCGGCCTTGGGTGTGTGGATCTCTCCGTGTTTGACGAAGAAAATATTGGCCCCGGTCGCCTCGGCGATATAGCCGCGGTAATCGAACATCATCGCGTCCGAACAGCCTTTGGCCTCTGCCGCGTGCTTGGACATGGTGGCAATCATATAAAGACCGGCTGCTTTGGCTTGCGATGGTGCCGTTTCGGGGCTGGGACGTTTCCATTTCGCGATATCGAGCTTGGCGCCCTTCATCTTTGCATCGCCATAGTAGTTGCCCCATTCCCAAACGGCGACGGCCAGATGGACAGGGTTGCGCGCCGCAGCGACACCCATGTCCTCACCGGACCCACGCCAAGCAACCGGGCGCACATAGGCGTCGGTCAGGCCGTTCGCATCAAGGGCTGCTTGTTTGGCTGCTTCAATTTCGTCCACAGTGTAGGGAATTTCAAAGTCGATCAGCTGGCCGGATTTGATCAGGCGCTCGGAATGCTCACGCGATTTGAAGATCTTGCCAGAGTAGCAGCGCTCACCCTCGAACACCGAGGAGGCATAGTGCATGGCATGGGTCAGGACGTGGACTTTTGCGTCGCGCCAGTCGACCAACTGGCCGTCCATCCAGATTTTTCCGTCTCTGTCGTCATATGCACCGGCCATCGTATTCTCCATCCCGTTTTGCATTTGTTACGCATTTAGGTCCGTTTCGGACACAATATTGCGCAGTTTCTTCGTTTTCTTACGAGTTGATTCTTGGAATGTCAACAAAGCTGACGTATTATCGCGTAACATTAAGGGAGGACGCCATGAGCGATGGGTTGCAGCCGCAGATGGGGCAAAGCCTGCTGTTCCTCACGGATGAACAGTTGCGCAAAGGGATTGAGGCGATGTTCTTCGCTTATCGCGGCTTTACGGCTGACCCCGACCGTATCCTTGCTCAGAAGTCATATGGCCGTGCCCATCATAGGGCGATCCATTTCATTCACCGCAGCCCCGGCACGACGGTCAACAACCTGCTTTCTATCCTAGGCGTTACAAAACAGTCGCTTAATCGTGTGTTGCGCACGTTGATCGAAGACGGTTTGGTAGCGAGCACCATTGGGCAACGTGATAAACGTGAACGCCATTTGCATTTGACCGAGGTCGGTGCAGAGTTGGAGCGTGAACTATCAGATGCCCAGCGTGACCGAATGCGTGCCGCCTATCGTGCGGCAGGTCCAGATGCGGTTGCCGGATTTCGGCAGGTGCTTGAGGCGATGATGGATGAAGAGACACGACACCATTATGAGGCGATGAAGGATAGACCGGAATGAGTAATGACGACGCCCACCTGCTGATTGTTGATGATGACGAACGCATTCGCGGTCTTTTGCAGAAATTCCTGATGCGGTCCGGTTTTCTGGTCAGTACCGCCCGCGATGCCGCGCATGCGCGACGCATTCTGTCAGGGTTGGAATTTGATCTCATCGTCCTAGACGTGATGATGCCAGGCGAAGACGGCATGGCGCTGTGCCGTGATCTGCGCAAAACGATCACGACGCCGATCATGTTGCTGACCGCCAAGGGTGGAACGGATGACCGGATCACCGGGCTTGAGGCGGGGGCGGATGATTACTTGCCTAAGCCGTTCGAGCCCAAGGAGCTGTTGCTGCGCATTAATGCTGTTTTACGCCGGGTGCCTGCCGCTGAACCGGCTGTTGTTCTGCCCAAGGTTCTGAATATGGGTCCAGTCCGCTATGATATAGAACGCGGCGAGATGTGGAATGGTGATCAGCTTGTGCGCCTGACCTCGACCGAGAGCCAATTGATGCGCATCTTCTCGGGCTGTCCCGGTGAAGCTGTGACGCGGATGCGGTTGGTCGAGGAACTGAGCCGCTCCGGCGGGCAAACGCAGGAACGTGCGGTGGATGTGCAGATCACGCGGCTGCGCCGTAAGATCGAGGTTGATCCCAAGCAGCCGCGCTATTTGCAGACTGTCCGCGGGGCCGGGTATATGTTGGCGCCAGAGTAAGGGGGCCAGCCCCCGTCCCTTTGGGATTCCCCCGAGGTATTTTTGAACATGAGAAGTTGGTTGTAGTTTTGTCTTGAATTGCGTCATTTAGGGGCATGACAACAGCTTTGATATCTCATGAAGATTGTGCGGACCATGTGACGCCACCCGGCCATCCTGAACAGGTGGCGCGTTTGGATGCGGTTTTGGGTGCGCTTGAGGGATTTGATCTGCAGCGCGTGAAGGCGCCATTGGCGGCGGAAGATGATCTGTTGCGTGCCCATCCCAAAGCCCATGTTGATGCCATTCGGGCGGCTGCGCCTGAGGCGGGTTGGCGTTCTTTGGATGCCGATACGCATATGTCGGCTGGTACATTGAAAGCTGCTTATCGTGCCGCTGGTGGTGTCGTTCGGGCCGTCGACATGGTTCTGAGCGGTGAAGCTGCTAACGCTTTTGCCGCCGTCCGTCCGCCCGGGCATCATGCGGAGCGGCAGACTGCGATGGGGTTTTGCTTTTTTGGCAATGTCGTGATTGGCGCGAAACATGCGCTTGATCATCATGGCTTGGACCGTGTGGCGATCGTTGATTTTGATGTGCACCACGGCAACGGCACGCAGGATCTGGTCGAGGATGATCCGCGGATCCTGTTTTGTTCAACGCATCAGTCCCCGCTTTATCCCGGCACAGGGGCCGCGCATGAGGTCGGCGTCGACAATGTGCTGAACGTCCCTTTACCGGAAGGCACAGGTTCAAAAGCCTTTCGCGATGTGATGGAGCGCCTCGTGTTACCGCGTTTAGATGCGTTTTCCCCACAACTTGTCATAATTTCGGCTGGATTTGATGCACATATGGATGATCCATTGGCGGGTATGAACCTGACGACTGAAGATTTCGGTTGGGTGACGACGCGCCTTTGTGATGTGGCCGACCAGCATTGTCAGGGTCGGGTGGTATCGAGTTTAGAAGGTGGATATGACTTGGCAGCATTGGGCGCATCTGCGGCGGCCCATGTTAAGGTACTGGAGGAACGCGGCCGATGACCGACGTTGAAGAGATGAGCTTTGAAGATGCGATCAAAGAGTTGGAGACTGTTGTCGGCCAACTCGAACGCGGTGATGTGGCCCTTGATGAAAGCATCTCGCTTTATGAACGTGGCGCGGCGCTAAAAGCCCGTTGCGAGGCCAAGTTGAAGGAAGCCGAGGAAAAAGTCGCCAAGATCACACTGGGTGAAGGTGGCATGCCGACAGGGACGGCGCCTCTCGATGGTTGATGGTGCGCAGACATACAAGATTCGGGCGCTTCAGCGCAAACCATTGGATGCGGCTTTGGCCCATGCATCCAAGGTGGCAGAGGCACGCATTGGGTTTTCGCTGAGCGGGCTTGAAGGTGACGTGCCGAAGGCGATGCTTTATGCGGCGTCTGGTGGAAAAGCCCTGCGCGCATTCCTCGCGCTGGAAACGGCCCGTATGCTGGGGATCAATCCGGTCGCGGCGGCTGGTGCAGCAGCGGCGATTGAATGTATTCACGCCTATTCGCTGGTACATGATGACCTGCCGTGCATGGATGACGATGAAACGCGCCGCGGACGACCCACTGTGCACAAGAAATGGGATGAGGCGACTGCTGTGCTTGCCGGTGACGGCCTGCAGGCGCTGGCGTTTGAATTGCTGGTTCAGGCTGAATGCGGCCCTCGTGCTAAGTTGAATTTGTTGATGTCATTGGCCAATGCCGCTGGCGTGCGCGGTATGGTTGGTGGACAGGCTGCTGATATTGCGGCTGAAACGGCTGCGGTGCCCTTGGATCTGCAACAGATCATGGATTTGCAGGCCGCCAAGACGGGCGCGTTGATTTCATGGTCAGCTCTTGTTGGTCCGCGCATGGCCGAGGCAGAGCGTGAACCTTTGTCGATCTATGGTGCTTTCTTGGGCCTTGCTTTCCAAATTACCGATGACGTTTTGGATGCAACCGGCGATGCCGCCACTGTTGGTAAGGCAGTTGGGAAAGATGCTGCCGCTGGCAAGGCCACATTTGTGTCCCTGCTGGGCCTTGATGGGTCGAAAAGTCGCGCAGCGGCACTGGTGGAAGAGGCCTGCGATGCGCTATCTCCTTACGGAGATGACGCCGATACGTTGAAAGAGGCCGCTCAGTTTGTGATTGCGCGCACGCATTAAGAAGGGTCGCTATGTCAGACCAACCCCACACCCCGGTTCTGGATCGCGTGAATACGCCTGCCGATATGAAAGGCATGTCTGACGCTGAATTGCGCCAGCTTGCCGACGAGTTGCGGGCCGAGACGATTTCTGCGGTATCGGTCACTGGTGGTCATTTGGGCGCTGGGCTTGGTGTGGTTGAAATGACGGTGGCTTTGCATGCCGTTTTTGATGCGCCCAAAGATAAGATCATCTGGGACGTCTCCCATCAGTGTTACCCTCACAAGATCCTGACCGGCCGTCGCGACCGTATTCGCACGTTGCGCACCGAGGGTGGTTTGAGCGGTTTTACTAAACGCTCGGAAAGCCCGTATGATCCATTCGGCGCGGCCCATTCCAGCACATCCATTTCTGCTGGTCTCGGCTTTGCTGTTGCCCGTGATCTTGGTGGTGAAGGCGGCGATGCCATTGCCATCATCGGAGATGGCGCGATGTCGGCCGGCATGGCCTATGAGGCGATGAATAATGCGGGCCATTTGGGCAAGCGGTTGATTGTCATCCTCAACGACAACGAGATGTCGATTGCTCCGCCAACTGGCGCGATGTCGTCTTATTTGTCGCGCCTCTATGCGGGTGAGCCGTTTCAGGAATTCAAGGCCGCTGCCAAAGGGGCGGTGTCTTTGCTTCCCGAACCATTCCGCGAAGGGGCCAAACGCGCCAAGGATATGCTCAAGCATATGACTGTCGGTGGGCGGCGGTTCGATGAGCACGGATTCTCTTATCTCGGCCCGATTGATGGGCGTGATATGGAGCAGCTCTTGTCAGTGCTGCGCACCGTCAAAATGCGCGCTGATGGGCCAATACTGATCCATGCGATCACCAAAAAGGGCAAAGGCTATGGCCCGGCAGAGCGTGCCAGTGACAAGGGCCATGCGACGGCCAAGTTCGATGTGATCACCGGTGAACAGAAGAAAGCGCCCAGTAATGCACCGTCTTATACTTCTGTATTTTCCGAAAGCCTCTGCAAGCTGGCCGCTGATGATCCCAAGATCTGTGCGGTGACTGCAGCGATGCCGGATGGCACCGGCCTGACGAAATTTATGGAACGCTATACCAGCCGTTGTTTTGATGTTGGGATCGCCGAGCAACACGCGGTGACCTTTAGTGCGGGGCTTGCTGCGGGCGGGATGCGTCCGTTCTGCGCGCTTTATTCAACGTTCCTGCAACGTGGTTATGATCAGGTTGTGCATGATGTCGCGATCCAGCGTTTGCCGGTCCGGTTTGCGATTGATCGCGCGGGGCTAGTGGGGGCCGATGGGGCGACCCATGCTGGGTCTTTTGATGTCGCCTTTCTGGCAAACTTACCCGGTTTTGTGGTGATGGCCGCCGCTGATGAGGCCGAACTAGTCCGCATGGTTGCAACTGCTGCGGCACATGACGACGGCCCGATTGCGTTCCGCTTTCCACGCGGTGAAGGCGTGGGCGTTGAAATGCCGGATAATCCCGAACTGTTGGAAATCGGCAAAGGCCGCATGATCCGCGAGGGCAAACAAGTGGCTATCCTGTCGTTTGGCACAAGATTGCAAGAAGTCACGAAAGCCTGCGAGGCGCTGGAAGCAAAAGGCATCAAGCCCACAATCGCCGACGCCCGCTTTGCCAAGCCGCTGGACCGCGACATGATTTTGAAATTGGCAGCAGAGCATGACGCGCTGATTACCGTGGAAGAGGGTGCTGTGGGTGGTTTTGGATCACATGTGGCCCAGCTTTTGGCGGATGAAGGTGTGTTCGATCACGGTCTGAAATTCCGCTCTATGGTGCTGCCAGATACGTTCATTGATCAGGCCAGTCCGAAGACCATGTATGATGTGGCGGGCATGAACGCCGAGCATATCGAGGCGAAGGTACTCGAAGTGATGGGTGTCGCGACGTTGGAGAAGCGGGCTTAAGCCATGTTTCCCTATCGGTCTTGAAGCGCGGGGCGCCCAATTTGCGCAATGCTGTGCCGCTTTCCACACTTGCAGTGGCCTATAACCGATCCAAGCTTTTTGCGATCTCTGTCGCGATTGCCTTTGCATCGACGCCTTCGCGTTCCGCCGAAACCCGCAGACCCAAAAGATCAGACTGATACCTTCGGGCAAGAACTGCGGGATCATGCAAGCTATCAATTGCCCCATCTGCCTGTGCCTGTTGAAACAACTCTGCAAATTGTTGTTCCATCTTCAGAAGATGCCGGTTCGCCTCTTGCGCCAACGGATGATTCTGTGCGTGAAGTTCGAGAAGGGTCTTTGAGAGCATGCAGGCCTTGGCGGGGGTATCGTTCTCTACGACCATCTCGGGGAGACGCTTAAGTGCGTTGATGGGGCCATGCCGTAGAGCTAGCGTCTTCAGGCGTTCATTTCCGTCCTTCGCGTATTTTTCCATGGCAAGTTTGAACAAAGCCTGCTTGGAGCCGAATGCTGCGTAGAAACTGCCCGGTTTCATCTGCAAGACGTCCTCTAGGTTCTTTAAAGACGTCCCAGCCCAGCCGCGTTTCCAAAACAAATCGCGGGCGCGGATGATCAGTTCGTCTCTGTCGTAATTGGGTTTGCGTGGCATGGGGTCACCATTTGTTGAACGATCACTCAACTATAAACTTGAGTGATCACTCAATAAAGCCTAAACGACAGTTACTGAAGATTTACAAAGGATGCTGCGACATGAACTTCCCCTTACACGACCTCGACACTGCGCCAGAAGCCTCTAAGCCGCTGATGGAGAATTCACAAAAAGCCTTTGGCCGTGTGCCCGGTTTGCACAAGGTTCTGTCAGAAAGCCCACAGGCATACGAAGGCTATCAAATCCTTCACAAACTGTTCATGGACACAGATTTTGATGCAGACGAGCTGACCGTTGTTTGGCAATCAATCAACGTCGAGCATTCGTGCCACTATTGCGTCCCCGCCCACACAGGCATCGCAAAGATGATGAAGGTATCTGACGATATAACTGAAGCCTTGCGGAACGAAACAGCCTTGCCGTCAGCCAAGCTAGAGGCACTTCGGACGTTTACTGTGCAAATGGTGCGTGAACGCGGCAATGTTAGTGATGCGCAGATGAAAACGTTCTTTGATGCAGGCTATGGCCATCGCGCAGTGTTGGATGTCATCTTGGGGCTCGCTCAAAAAACGATGTCAAACTACATCAATCACGTGGCAGATACACCGGTTGATGAAGTGTTCCAACCGTTGGCATGGCAGCGTGGTGACACCCCTCTTAAGGTTTAATTTGAATGAGGGCGCGCTTTCGCCGCATGGCAAAGCGCGTCTTTGTGTTTCGTTCGGTTCAACCGGTTTTCAAGGCGCGGATCTTGCGATAGCAAAATTGATACTCACCGACCGTTCCCAGCACTATCCAACCTCTTCTCAATCGCATCTAGCTTCACCATCACCTCGTCCCGGTAGGCATCTGTTGCCGCGTTGCCCTCTTCGGCGTGGGCGTCCTGCATCGAGTTTACGATCAGACCCACCAGCAAGTTTACCACTGCGAAGGTTGTCACCATGATGAATGGCACAAAGAAGGCCCATGCGTAGGGGTAGACCTCCATCACGGGGCGCACGATGCCCATGGACCAGCTTTCCAGTGTCATGATCTGGAATAGGGTGTAGCCAGATTGCCCCAAGGTGCCGAACCATTGTGGGAAGTCGGTGCCGAACAGCTTGGTTGCCATGACCGCACCGATGTAGAACACGATACCCATCAGCAAAAACACCGATCCCATGCCGGGTAGGGCTGTCACGAAGCCTTCGACCACGCGGCGCAGTGATGGCACCACCGAGATAACGCGCAAGACCCGCAGGATGCGCAGGGCGCGCAGCACCGATAGGCCGCCATTGCCGGGGATCAAAGAGACGCCGACGATGATGAAGTCAAAGAGGTTCCATCCGCTGCGGAAGAATTGCAGGCGCTGGGCAAAAAGTTTGGCCGCCAGCTCCAGCACAAATACAGTCAGGCAAAGACGATCCAACGCGTTAATCAGCGGGCTTGCGGCGTCCATCAGCGACTTTGATGTCTCCATGCCCAGAATGATCGCGTTGAACACAATGACCCCGACAATGAAATTGCGGACATATGCCGTCTCGAGCAGATCGGCAGTTTTCTGGCGGAGTGTCATGCAGTTAGCCTTTGGTCAGGAGCGTCCTTGATATGGGTTGTTTGCAACAGTTGAGCAAGGGTATCGGGGGACGCGAAGTTCTGCTGGACGGATATTGTCGCGCCTGCGCATCCTCTGCTTAAAAAGTGAGCCCTAAATGTCGATGAACCCTCGTTTGATCTTTCGCTGGACCGCGTTTTTACTGGCTGGTGGGTATTGTATCCGCATGTTGATTTTCGGCGGGTGGGACCAGTTCGGCGGGCCGTTCCGGTTCTTGACCGTCTGGGCGCTCTTCAGTTCATTCTTTGCCTTTAGCCGCATGATGGCGATTGAAGAAGGCCGCACTGAACGCCGTTGGGATGGCTTTGTCTGTATGACAGCTGTCATCAACACGATGGTCGTATTCTTGTATTGGCGTCTCTATTTTGCGGATCCCACGTCAGTGACCAGTGATGGTGAACTGGCCGCATGGCATCTGGAGATTTACCTGCATGGCCTAGGGCCTGCGCTGCA
>Ga0115562_1001686_pt1 | contig 16155 bp, 14 predicted proteins | sample COGITO_mtgs_1105_6_FD_87200 | JGI IMG/M metagenome (GOLD analysis project Ga0115562, IMG submission 87200) | Pelagic marine microbial communities from North Sea - COGITO_mtgs_110516 | ecosystem: Environmental > Aquatic > Marine > Epipelagic | place: Germany:Helgoland, sampling site Kabeltonne...
ATCGATCCCAGATCTCGGCACGCTGCTCAGCTGAATAGTAAATCCTGCGACGATACTTCATTCAAAACACTCCATCTCTTTCTAAAGATTAAAGTGTTGCGTCGACCAGTTGAGGCCACCGCCGAACCTGTACCTTAGGTTTTCTTGCTACTTGCGCTCGCAGCATCAGTAATGCTGCGCGAGCAAGAAATTCGAAGCCGCGTTGCAGCAGAAAGAGCGGTCATTCACGTAAGCCACAGCCAGTTTAGTTACCTTATTGAATGGATTTCAATCCCGGGTAAGCTGCGCGGTACTGTGAATAGGCCTCTTCAAACGCACTTTTCTGCACGAGGTTCGGCGTGAGTTCATCATGGATCTTGGGTGATGAGATCACGTCTTCTGGTGCGGCGTCTGATGCGGCGATCATACCCAATCGTGCAGCCCCCAAAGCGGCCCCAAACTCGCCCGATTGCGGCAGTTGCAGGGGGATGCCCAGCACTGTTGCAATCAGCTCCAACCAATAGCGCGAGGCGCTGCCGCCGCCGATCGCGATCATCTTGTCCATTTTCGCGCCAGTCGCTGACAAGGCTTCGAAGCTGTCGCGCAGACCGAAGGCCACGCCTTCGATGACGGCACGGGTCAAGTCTTCGCGCGATGAACTGGCAGAGAGCCCGGTAAACCCGCCGCGAATTTCCGCGTCATTATGCGGTGTCCGTTCCCCCGACAGATAAGGCAAGAACCGTGCCGTGCCGGGACCGACGAGGTCTGGACCAAGGGCCGCGGTCAGGTCAGACGGCTTTTGTCCGACTATGCGCGCCAGCCAGTTCAGGCTATCTGTGGCCGAGAGCATCACCCCCATCTGATACCAACGCGATGGCACGGCGTGACAAAACGTATGCACCGCCGTTTCAAGCGCAGGTCGGTAGCCGTCGCGCGCGGCCAGCAAAACACCCGACGTTCCCAATGACACGAAACCTTGCCCTTTGTTCAACGCCCCGATCCCGCAGGCCGCTGCGGCATTGTCGCCCGCACCCCCGGCCACGGTCACTGTCTGGGTCAACCCCCATTGGGCCGCCAGATCAGCACGCAGGGTGCCTGCAGCTTCGGAACCTTCCACCAAGCGGGGCATTTGATCGCGGCGCATTTGGCCTGCCGCCAGCAAGTCGTCCGACCATGCCCGCCCGCCGACATCCAGCCATGATGTGCCCGCACTGTCAGACATATCGGCCACGTAATCTGCGGTTAGATAGTAGTTCAAGAATGCGGCAGGCAGCAGCACTTTGGCCACTTTGTCAAAGACCTCAGGCTCATGCTTGCGCACCCATGCCAGTTTCGGCGCGGTAAAGCCCGGAAAGACTATATTGCCTGACAAAGCGCGCACACCATCGGTTTGATCCAATGTCGCCGCTTCCGCATGCGAGCGTTGATCGTTCCACAAGATACATGGCCGCAGCACCTTGCCAGCGGCGTCCAGCAAGGTCGCTCCATGCATCTGCCCCGCAACACCCACACCGCGCAGCTGGGCAAACGCGGGGTATCTCTGGCGCATCTCGGCAATCGCGACATCGAGTGCGGTGATCCAATCAGCGGGGTCCTGCTCTGACCAACCGGGTTTGGGATGGCTGACGGTGTAGTGATGTTCGGTTGCGCCGATGGGTGTGCCATCTTCGCCAACCAGCAAAGCCCGCAAACCCGAGGTCCCAAGATCAATCCCCAGAAACGTCATTCAAGTTCCTCTCACGAAGTCGCGCAGCGTTGTCTCAACACCCGCCTTGTAAATTGCGTTGAGCCATTTCCCAAAGGCTTCCGAAAATCGGCCGGCCTGTGCAAGGTCACCGTAAATCTGACGCATCGCAAGCCAGCGTTGCGGGTTTTCCTGCGCCTCTCGCGCGCACTGCGTCAGTGTCGACCAGTTTGGATCGTTCGGCGCAATAGTGCTGCCATCTTCGCGGGTGCCTGCGCACATCCGCGCCCATGTCGCTTCGACTAGTGCCAGCCCCTCTAGAGGCGCGTCCGCCCTGAGCGCATCACGTACCGTGGGCAAAACAAAGCCTGGATGCCGCGATGATCCGTCAAAGGCGATCCGCCGGATCGTATCGACAATCTTGGGATTAGAGAACCGATCCGCGATCAACGCCAAATAATCGCTGGGGGTCATGCCGGGCACGGCGGTGACATGGGGCAATATTTCGGTCTTTTCGACCTTTTCAAAGAACGCGCGTAGCGTGGGGTGGGCCATGGCTTCGGACATGGTCGCGAGCCCCATCACCTCGGCCGCGGCGGCGATGATCTGATGGCCAGCATTCAGCATCCGGATTTTCTGCGCTTCATAGCCTTTGACATCATCTGAAAATGTCGCCCCAACCACATCCCAGTCGGGACGGCCCGCGCAAAAATCATCTTCCATGACCCATTGGCGAAACCGCTCATGCGTGACCGGTGCTGCGTCTGCTATGCCCATGTCCTGCGCAAGGGCGATTTCCGCAGGGCCCGTGGCGGGCACGATGCAATCGACCATGCTATTGGGGAAACTGCAGTTGTCACCGATCCAGGCAGCCAGTGCCGGATCGATCAGCTGGCAAAGTGCAGTCACCGTCTGGCGCAATACATCACCATTGCCTTGCAAGTTATCGCAGCTTTGCAGCGTAAAGGGGCCACCCCCCGCATCACGCCTGATCCCAAGCGCTGCGATGATAGCACCAAAGGCGGTGCGAGGAGCATTGGGGTTGTCGATATCGTAGCGGATGTCTGGGTGATTGGCGTCAAACCTGCCGGTGGCAGGATCGGTGTAATATCCCCCTTCGGTCACGGTCAGTGACACGATACGGATTTGCGGTGCGACCATCTGGTCAATGAGCGCGGTGTGGCCTTCTTGCACAGGGACATAGTCAATCATCGCGCCCGTCACCTCGGCAGATACCCCTGCGGGATCAAGTGCGATGAGCGTTGTCAGATAGTCTTGTGCTGCCAGCTTGCTCCGCATCTCTTGATCGTAAGGCCGGACTCCGGCCCCGATGATCGCCCAGTCATGCGCCAGCCCATGCGTCATCAACCGATGTAGATACCACGATTGATGAGCCCGGTGGAAATTGCCCAAACCGATATGCACAATACCAGGCGTCAGCGCGGTCCGGTCATAGGTGGGCAGTGCCACCTTGGAGGGCAGATCGCAAAGTACTGCATTTGACAAGGGGGTCATGTCACACCCCGTGTCTGGGCACCTAAGACAAATTGCATGACCTCACGCAGATCATCAAAAACATCCACCGCCCCAGCCGTACGCAGCAAGGCTGCATGTGCGTCACGAGTCGCGTTCAGGTGGCTACCCCCCACAAACCCAATCGCGGGAATACCTGCGGCCAATGCCCCTTTGATCCCATGCGGCGAGTCCTCTAAAACCACGCAATCGGCGGGTTGGATCTGCAACCTGTCCAAGGCCAGGTTGAACAAATCAGGTGCGGGTTTGCCGCGCGTGACCTCTTGCGCACTGAAGGCGGTGCCATCAAACCAAGGGGCCAACCCGGCAATTTTGAGCGTGCCTGCCATCCGGCTGAGCGATCCGCCCGTCGCAATAGCCATGGCAACATCACGGCTTTGCAAATTTCGCAGCAAATCCTGCGCGCCGGGCATGCAGCGCAGGTCCGTTTTATATCGCGCCAGTAATCCTGCCTCGACCCTTTCGGCAAAGTCGGCGGGCACAGGACCCGCGCCGCGTGTGGCGATGTAGTCGACGATCACAGGCATCGCCACGCCCAAAAACCGTTCGCCAATCTCTTGCGCATTTGCGTCTGCGATACCCATCGCGCGCATCTCTGATGCGATCGCCTCGAGCGACAGGGGTTCGCTGTCAACAAGGCAACCGTCGAGATCAAAAATCACCGCTTTTGGGGCCGTCATGCGCAATCCTTTTCCCTGTGTTTGTCTGGGTCCATTTTAGATACGCTGTTCGCTGGCTCGATCAAAGAGATGGACTGCGGCAGGATCAATCACAAAGCCCAACTGCGAACCCGGACGCGCGGTGATCCGGTCTTTGACCAAAGCGTCGATCATATTTGCCCCATGGCGTGCAAATACCTGCGTTTCAGAGCCTGTCGGCTCCACCACGACCACTTCCATCGGGACACCGTGATCTGCGATCTCGATATGCTCGGGACGGATGCCGTAGGTGACCGCTTGCCCATCGGCAGCGCTGGTTTCTGGTAAAGGCAGTTGCAGCCCATCGTCAGAGATGAAGACACGCGCACCCTCTGCCGTTGCAATCTTGCCGTGGACAAAATTCATCGAAGGCGAGCCAATAAACCCGGCCACAAACGTATTAACAGGATGGTCATAAAGCGCCAGCGGGCTGCCTATCTGTTCGACACGCCCATCACGCATCACCACGATTTTGTCTGCCATGGTCATCGCTTCGATCTGATCATGGGTCACATAGACAATCGTTGTGCCAAGGCGCTGGTGTAATTCCTTGATCTCGATGCGCATCGTGACGCGCAGCTTGGCATCAAGATTCGACAAAGGTTCATCAAACAAAAAGACCTGCGGATCACGCACAATCGCGCGGCCCATGGCAACGCGCTGACGCTGACCGCCTGAAAGTTCTTTGGGGTAACGTTTGAGATATCTATCAAGGTCCAGCACCGTCGCCGCCTTGACGACCTTTTCGTCGATCTCTTCTTTCGAGGCTTTGGCCATCTTCAGCGGAAAGCCAATATTGTCATAGACGGTTTTATGCGGGTAGAGCGCGTAGCTTTGGAACACCATCGCGATGTCGCGCTCCTTTGGCAGGACGTCATTCACGACACGATCACCGATAGAGATCGTCCCGTCAGAGATTTCTTCCAAGCCCGCCAGCATCCGCAGCAATGTCGATTTACCGCAGCCCGACGGGCCAACAAGTACGACGAATTCGCCATCATCGATGTCAACGCTGACACCGTGCATGACCTGTACAGATCCATATCGTTTGATCACGTTGTCGATAGTTACGTTGGCCATTTTTGGTCCCCTTACTGCGGCAATTCGATTTGCATCTTCACATCAGCCGGTGGGGCAGAAGCTGCAATCTCGAACGCGCGCACGCTTTCTGAAAAGTCGAATGTTTTGGTGATGAGCGGTTTGACGTCGATCGCGCCTGAGTTCAGCATGCCGACGCAGCGTGGAAACACATGCGCGTAGCGGAAAATATTCTCGACGCGCGCTTCGCGGATCATTGCGGCCCCTGCATCATAGGCGATGGGCTCTGATTGACCGCCGATCATTACAACACAGCCGCCAGCCGCCAAAGGCTCAAAAACCGTTGCAGCAGCTTGCGGGCTGCCTGTGGCCTCGAATACGATATTTGCGCCCCAGCCCCCGGTTTCGCGTTTGACGACATCGGTGATGCTGTCGGATTGTGCATTCACCGGGGTGATTGCTTTGCTCAGCGATCCGGCAATTTGCAGTTTTTGGTCGGACAGATCAGTCACAAAGACATGGGCGCAGCCAGCCGCCAGGGCCGCCAGCGCGGTCACCAGCCCGATGGGTCCTGCCCCCAGCACCACGGCCACATCGCCCGGTTTGACCTGCGCTTTGGTTGCGGCATGCACGCCGACGGCCAAAGGCTCGACCATGGCGGCCTCTGCAAAGCTGACCGCATCGGGGAGTTTGAAGGTGAAGGCCTCGGGATGGACGCAAGTGGGGCGCAGGATGCCATGCACCGGCGGCGTCGCCCAAAATTGGACGGCCGGGTCAATATTGTACATGCCCATTTGGGTGGCACGACTGTTGGGATCAGGGATGCCCGGTTCCATACACACGCGGTCCCCTTCTTTGAGGGTGGTGACAGCAGTCCCAACCTCGATCACAATGCCAGAGGCCTCATGGCCTAGGATCATTGGCGCATTCACTACGAAAGGGCCAATGCTGCCGTGGGTGTAGTAATGCACATCGGACCCGCAAATACCCACGGTGTGCAGCTTAATGCGCACATCGCGCGCACCCAAAACTTCCTCTTGCCGAGATATCTCGGGCACATCACGCAGGCTGAGTTCGCCTTTCTTTTCAAGAACAATTGCCTTCATGGCTCATCCCTTCCTAATGATGATGACGGCCAGCGCCAACGCGATGACGTTTGAAATCCAGATTGATAGACCCATTGGCTCGATAAAGCGGAACCAGCACAGCGACAGCGCGATCCAAATCACAACCGAGATGAACAAGCGGTCAAACCAGTTGGTTTCTATCGGCAGAAAGCCTGTGGCTGGTGCAAAGTCCTGCGCAGCGTCTTGGGTCCCAGTCTGGTCTGATGCGGGCGGTGTTTGTAATTTGTCATCCATGACTTATCCTTTCACCGCGCCAAAGGTCAGACCGGCCACAATATGCTTTTGCACCATGCCAAAGACGATCAATGCCGGGATCAACGTAAAGACCGAGATCGCTGCCATTACGCCCCAAGCTGTGCCTGTTGTTGTTACATATTCAGACAGGCCAGTGGTCAGCGTACGCGCATTGAAGTTCGTCAGGGTCGCTGCCAGCAGATATTCGTTCCATGCAAAGACCCATGTCAGGATCAATGTCACAGCCAGACCGGGACGGCATAGCGGGAACACTACCTCGGTGATCACTTGCCACGCGTTGGCCCCATCGACAAAGGCCGCCTCATCCAACTCTTTGGGGATACCATCGACCGTTGGCCGCAACGTCCAGATAGCGAAGGGCAGATTGAAGGTACAATAGACCAAGATCATCCCAATCCTTGTATCCAGCAGGTTCCAATCCCCCACCCGGTAGACCTGCGTCATCAACAAAAACAGCGGCAGCAAGAACACAGCCGGCGGGGCCATCCGGTTCGTGATCGTCCAGAAAAAGATGGATTCCTTCCCACTCATGTTAAATCGCGACAGCGCATAGCAGGCGAAAAAGCCCAAGGTCGTGCAGAGCACCGCGTTGCCTGTGGAAATGATGATCGAATTGAGCATGTAGCTGCGCAACAACCGATCCCCCCAGACCTGCGCATAGTTTCCCCAGAAGGGATCGCTGATCAGCAGATCTGGCGTCGAGAAGAGCTTTACCACCGGGGTCACCGACACCACGAAAAGCCAATAGATCGGAAAGAGCGTTAGGAAACTGACAAGGGTCCAGAAGATGATGCCAATAACGGGGCTTTGCTTAGTCATGCCCTCAATCCTTCTTGCTACGTGGCGCAAGCATGGTCACGTAAAGCAACCAGCATGAGACGATGGTGAGATAGAGAACGATCACAGAAATGGTCGAGCCATAGCCGTAGTTAGTCTTTGGGAAGACTTCCTTGAAGATATGCACCCCCAAAAACCGGGTCGCTGAACCGGGCCCGCCGCCTGTCAGCATCCAGACTTCATCGACTGTCCGCAGCGCGTCCATCAAACGGATAAAGACGGTCGCAACCAGTGCAGGCGCAATCATCGGCAACGTGATGTGCCAAAAGATCTGGCGCTTGCCTGCCCCGTCGATCTGGGCTTGCTCAAACGGATCGCGCGGCAATGAGACGAGTGCGGCAATCAGAGTCAATGTCACCAGCGGCGTCCAGTGCCAGATATCCATAATTACAATTGTGATGAAGGCCGCTGGCGCAGAGGTACCGATGTTCATCGAGATCCCGAACCATTCATCCAGATAATGCGGGATGATCCCGATCGAAGGCGTCGTCATCAGCTTCCAAACAGAGCCGACAATGATAGGAGCCATGATCAACGGCAGGGTGTGGATCGTGCGAAAGATCGCTTTGCCGGGGAATTCGCGCATAAAGGCCTGGGCCAGATAATACCCGATTATCAGCTCTGATAGCACCGCAAAGAAGACAAACAGCACCGTTACGGTCAGCGAGTTCAGAAAGGCTGCGTCAAAGACGATTTTGCGAAAGTTGTCTGCCCCGTTGAAGATCATCGTTGGGTCGACCGCAAAGGGGTTCCACGAATGGAAAGACACGTAGATGACGTAGAAAAAGGGAACGACCCCAAAGAAGAACAGAATAACCAATGTTGGAGCTAGAAAGATCCAGCCCAGTCGTTTGGATTGCATGACGCGTCTCCCCCAATGCCAATGGCCCATCATGGCATTGATCGCGGTTAGGTTTTTAGAAAATTCGGTAGGTGGTGTGGGCCGCCGCCCTTATGTGTCAGGCGGCGACCCTTGTGTAACCCTCCGGGAGGACGGGTTATTCGCGGTAGCCAAGCTCTGTGAGCGTGGCTTCGGCAGCGGCGGCCATCTGGTCCAGGCCCTCTTGTGGTGCAAGTTCACCAAGAAGAATCTGGTAGAAGATCGGCGCTGTTGCTTCACGCACTTGCGCGTGGAACGGATAGGCAGGCGCGCCCGCGAACAAGTAACCTTTGTCGCGGATCAGGTCGTAGTACCCGCCCAACTCTTCGTTGAAGGCCACAACCTTGGGATCATCATAGGTCGCGGTGTTTGTCACACGTGGCGCTGCGACCGCCCAATCAGGCTGAACTTCGTTTTGGCCGATGTATTGCAGGAACAGCGCTGTTGCTTCTTTATTCTTGGAAGAATGCGGCATCCCGAATGCACCGCCATCGTAATAACCGATGTAGCCGTCACCAGCCTCTGCTTCAGCAAGCACACCATCAGCCAGTGGCGGCAGGGCAATCCCTACTTTGCCTACAACCAGTGACTGGTTCTCGTCAGCCGCGATCCAGCCAGCGTTTTCACCGTAAACCAGACCTTGAGCGGCACGACCGGCACCAAAAGTGGTCCCAACTTCAGTCCAAGTCGAAGCGTGGCTTTCAGGTGGGGCGATGTCACGCATGCTGAGCCACCATACCATTGCTTCGACAGCTTCTGCGCCATTCATCGCACCGCCATTGGCAACAGATGCAGCGTAGTTGTTGTTGGCATCGATACCCCAGTTGTAGACACCAAAGGTTGGTGCCACGGATTCGTAGTATTCATACCAAGACGCCACGTGACCCGTGTGCGCCTGCGCTGTGGTTCCCCAAAGATCCATGTCATTGGCTTTACCATAAGCGGTAAAGAACGCTGCGATTTCAGCGTATTCATCATGTGTTGTGGCAGGCACCAGATCACGCCCAGCTTCGGCCTTGAACGCCGCTTGGATTTCAGGATCTTCAAACAGGTCTTTGCGGTATAGGTAGACCTTCAAGAAGGCTTCCATTGGAACGCCATATAGATTGCCTTCACCGTCTTTGAAATAGTCCGCAAACGTTGTGAAGTTGGCCTCGTCATATGTGGGGGCCTGCAAATCTGGGTTGGCCTCCAGCATACTTGTCAGGTCGGTCAGGAAATCGCGGGCAAGATAGGAATAAATGATGTCTTGCTCGATATAGACCATGTCATAGATGCCAGTGCCGGCTTCCATGTCCTTGATGCCCTTATCGAACATCTGATCCCATGATGTTGTTTCGATATCGACGCGGATACCGGTCAAGGCTTCAAATTCTGGCGCCAGAACTTCTCGGATGTACTGCGATGGTGGCGACGATTCAGTCACACCACGGATCGTTGTCCCCGCATATGGGGCAGCAGCCTCTTTCCAGAAACCGGCGTGGCCATCAGCAAAAGATGCTGTCGCAGCCACAGTTAACGCGAGCGCGGATGCGCCCATTCTCAATGCAAAGCTCACGGCTTTCCTCCCTTTTATGTTGGGCAAAGCGCTGGCCTCTACCAGCAATATCAAACGATTCGCGCTTTGCCTTGCCGTTAAGATGCATATGTATGTGGATTAATGCAAGTGTCTTTTTTCAAATGTATGGATTGCCAATCAAATGTATAAATGCAAGTATTGGACACTGTGCGAATGAGGCGCTTTTCGCACGCAAAACGGAGGATCGCAGTGGCGCGTGAAGTAATTGAAGACAGCGACACATTCGTCACCGAAGTATGCTGGCACTACTATGTAAATGAGATGACCCAAGCCGAGATCGCGACGCTTTTGAACGTGACGCGTCTGCGAGTGAACCAAGCAATCCAGCGCGCAAAATCGCTTGGTTTTGTGAAAATTCAGATCGAATCCCCGTTCCTGCCGCGCATTGAGCTGCAAGAACAGTTGAAAGAAACGCTGGGCGTGAAGCGTGCCGTTGTCAGTCTCGCCAATGAGAACAACTATGACTACCACCGCTCAGTCGGTGCCGCACTGGCCGCGTTGCTGACAGAACGATTGGCTAGCGGTGGTTGGAAGTCGATTGGCGTATCATGGGGTTTGACCCTTGATTCTGCGATCCGCAAACTCTCGCGCCAGAGCCATCCTGATCTTGAGGTTGTCTCTATTCTGGGTGGGACGGCGCGTGGTTCGACCTTGAACTCTTTTGGGATCGCATCAGGCTTCGCAAACGTGCTTGGTGCCAATTATTCCGTCCTCACCGCGCCGATTTACCTGTCCGAGGGGATCGACCGAGATCTGTTCTTGTCGCAATACGCTTTGAAAGAGCATTTTGCGAAGTTCGCGTCCCTTGACGCCGTCCTGTTGACCTGCTCGAACGTATCGGAAAAGTCGTTTCTGGTTGAACATGGCTTACCCCAATCGCAAACGCCGCAGACTTTGATCGAGGCTGGTGCAATTGGTGATGTGCTGGGCCAGTTTCTGGATGCACAGGGGCGATCTGTTTCGGCTGAGGTCGATAATCGCACGATTGGAATGCCTTTGCACGAGGTGCTCGCCGTGCCTGAAAAGATCATGGCCGCCGCCGGAACCCATAAGGTCGAGATCATCCGCGCCGCGTGCAAGCGCGACCTTGTGGATACGCTTGTCACAGATGACGCCACTGCCAAACTTCTGATCGCAGGCGGTACCCTACGCGAGATTGCGGCCCAGTAATCCCAAAAGATGCAGCATTTTAAAGGACCCTATCCATGACAAAGCAATTCGACGGGCAAAGCGTCATCATCACTGGCGCAGGCAAAGGGATTGGACGCGCTTGTGCGATTGAGATGGCCAAACGCGGAGCCACGGTCGTCGCCATGGCGCGCACGCGTGCCGATTTGGATAGTCTCGTCGCGGAAACCAAGGGCATCGCAATTGTCGTGGATTTGATGGACAGTGCAGCTGCGCGCCGCGCCGTGAAAGACGCGGGCACCTGCGATTTTCTGATCAATTGCGCGGGCACCAACGTGCTGGAAACCGTGTTGGAGATGACCGATGCGGGCTATGAGGCTGTCATGGGCATCAACCTACGCGCTGCCCTGGTTTGCGCCCAAGAATTTGCGCAGGCCCGGGTCGCTGCGGGCGGTGGTGGCGCCATCTTGAACGTTACATCCATCGCCGGTCATCGAGGTTTTCAGGAACATATGTGCTACGCCGCCTCTAAGGCAGGCCTTGAAGGGGCCACTCGTGTAATGGCCAAAGAACTGGGTGCCCATGGCATCCGGGTCAACGCAGTTGCCCCGACCGTCACCATGACAGAGCTGGCAGCCGCAGCATGGTCCGATCCCACCAAGAAAGACCCAATGATGGTGCGCCACCCCATCGGGCGCTTTGCCGAAGTCGATGACGTGGCCAAATCCATCGTGATGCTTTTGTCGGAGGATGCGCCGATGGTCACCGGGGCTGTCTTACCCATAGACGGCGGATTCCTCGCCGTCTGACTCATTATGATCAAGGAGGCCCAGATGGCCATTTCTCTACAAGATAAAATCGCCGTTGTTACAGGTGCCGCATCAGGCATCGGTCTGGCTGCAACGGAGGCCTTGCTGGCCGAAGGTGTCACCGTCGTGATGGTCGATTGGGATGAAAAAGCGCTCGCGGCGGAAACGACCCGGCTGGGTGACAAAACCATCGCGCAAGTCACCAACCTGCTTGATGCTGAAAGCTGCAAAGCAATGGTCCCTGAGATCTTGGCGAAGGTGGATCACATCGACATCCTGTATTGCAACGCAGGCACTTATATTGGCGGTGATCTGGATCTGACCGATGCTGACACCATCGACAAAATGCTCAACCTGAACGTCAATGCGGTGATGAAAAACGTCCATGCTGTCATCCCGCATATGAAGTCGCGCAATTTTGGTGACATTTGGGTGACCTGTTCGGTCGCTGGTCACTCCGCCATCCCGTGGGAGCCGGTTTATTCAGGCTCTAAGTGGGCGATGACCTGCTTTGTTCAAACCATGCGCCGCCAATTGCGCGAACATGGGGTGCGGGTTGGGCAGGTCTCTCCGGGGCCTGTCGTCTCGGCGCTCCTAGCTGATTGGCCGGAAGAAAACCTGCGCAAAGCCAAGGAGAACGGATCGCTAATCGAGCCTGCGGATGTCGCGGAATCGCTGATCTTTGCACTGACGCGCGGGCGCAATATCACGATCCGCGATATGATCGTGCTGCCTACGAATTTCGATATTTGAGTGGCGTAATGGATTTGCTAGTTAACGTCACGCTCCAAGTGGAAGAACACTCTCAGTCTGCGGCAGGGAGTTTTTTCCATCACAGGCCGCACATCTCAACACTGCAATATGTAAGGTGCGCCTAAAGCCCGCTCCTCGCGTGTCGGTCCTGGCATCAACGAAATGGCGGTTCGGACTTGAGCGGTTTCCGCTCATTTGAATGACGGTAATCACGCATCTGCTGCGGCGCAACAATTTACGAGCCGCACACGCAAAGCGATGCTGCGCCAACGAAGATGAAAAATCCAAGGTCGGGTTTTCGATACACTAACCGACGCAGTCCCAGGCACACACCCAGATCGCTAAAGCTCACTAATCCAGATCGGAACATGGTAAATGAAACCTGACACCTACACACAAATGGCCAATGCAATTCGAGGGCTTGCAATCGATGCCGTTGAAACCGCGGGTCACGGCCATCCTGGTGCCGCTATGGGAATGGCAGATATTGCCGCAGTTCTATACGCGAAACACTTGCGTTTTGATCCATCCGCACCGGACTGGGATGACCGGGATAGAGTTGTTCTTTCAAACGGTCATGCGTCGATCTTTCTATATTCTCTACTGTATCTGACCGGCGTTCCCGGCTTATCTCTCAGCGACTTGAAGGCGTTCCGCAAGCAGGGATCTATCACGCCCGGTCATCCCGAAGTTGGCCACACCCCCGGTGTCGAGGTGACGACCGGCCCACTTGGGCAGGGTCTTGGGATGTCAGTCGGTTTGGCAATTGCTGAGCAGAGCCTGCGAGACGAATTTGGCACCGAGACTTGCAACCATATGACATGGGTTTTTGCCGGCGATGGGTGCCTCATGGAAGGCGTCGGACAGGAAGCCGCGTCACTCGCAGGTCACCTGGGCCTTGGCCACCTCAATGCGCTTTATGACTGCAACCAGATCACCATCGATGGCGGGACTGACCTCAGCTTCACGGAAGACACAGGTACAAAGTTCAAAGCCATGGGATGGCACGTTCTGGAGGCGTGTGGTCACACACACTCCGAAATTGACGATGCGCTAGCGGCTGCGGAAGCCGAAACATCGAAACCGTCTTTGGTCATTTTTCGAACGACAATTGGGTTCGGGGCACCGACCAAGGCAGGTACCTCGGGCATACATGGCTCAAAACTTGGCGCGGAGGAGGCAGCCGCTGCGAAAATCGCTCTTGGCCTACCAGCCAAGCCATTCGAGATTGATGCAACAGCGTTGGAAGCATGGCGCGAGACCGGTAATGAGGGAACCGCCGTACATTCGGACTGGCGATCTAAATTCGATGAACTCGCGCCAGATTTAGCGGCTTCCTACACAAGGCGCATGAATGGCCAACTTCCAGAAACCATCGCCAAAGCAGTTCAAGATGCGAAGTCGGGCTGGGTTTCCAACCCTCATTCTGTTGCGACCCGTAAAGCCAGTCAAATGGCTTTGGAAGTATTGACCGAGCACCTGCCTGAGATGATTGGCGGCTCTGCTGACTTAACCGGGTCGAACCTGACCCGGACTGGATCTACGTCAAAGGCATTCTCGAAAGACGGTTCGGGCCGCTATATCAACTATGGCGTTAGAGAATTTGCGATGGCGGCTGCGATGAATGGGTTGGCACTACATGGCGGCTTCATTCCATATGGCGGAACCTTCCTGATCTTCTCTGACTACATGCGTAATGCGATCCGGCTGGCTGCACTTATGCAAGCCAAAACCTTGTTTGTGATGACACACGACTCCATCGGTCTGGGGGAAGATGGCCCAACACACCAACCCGTCGAACAATTGGCAAGCTTACGGGCGATACCGAACTTGAACGTGTTCCGCCCAGCAGACGTAGTTGAGACTATGGAAGCATATGAGACGGCACTGGTCGCTGACGGTCCGTCGGTCTTGGCGTTCTCGCGACAGGGCGTGGAACAGGTCAGGTTGCACCATGCTGATGAAAATCTCACCGCCAAGGGCGCTTATGTTCTGACCTCATCAAGTGCGGACAGAGACGTCACCCTGTTAGCTACGGGAACCGAAGTTTCTCTGGCATTGAAAGCGGCGGCTGCCCTCGAAGACGAGGGTATTTCCACAGCGGTCGTATCAATGCCGTGTTGGCGGCTCTTCGATCAGCAACCAATATCTTATCGAGATAGTGTCCTGGGATCAGCGCCGCGCATCGCCATTGAAGCTGCAAGCCCGTTTGGGTGGGCACGATACGTTGGCTCAGAGAACAGCGTAATCGGCGTGGATACGTTTGGTGCGTCTGCAAGCGCTGCCGAACTCTATGAACATTTCGGGCTTACCGTCGACAACATCGTTGCCACTGCAAAATTAAGGATTGGCGAGAACGCCAAATCCGCCGCTTAGCGTAAGCCAAAATAGGGCTGCGCCAGTCTGAAGCAGACCTAGTCCCTGACGCCTTCGATCAACAAAGGAAACCAAGATGCCTTCGACACTAGAACAATTAAAAAAGATGACGGTTGTTGTCGCCGATACGGGCAACGCGGCGCTTGTGAAGAAACACAAACCGCAGGATTGCACCACCAACCCGTCTCTGGTCTTGTCGGCATTTGAAGATGACAGCACCACGGCTTTGGTTGCGTCAGAAATCGAAACCGCAAGGATAAATGGGCTGGACACGGAAGGGTTCTGCGATACCCTGACGGTCGCAATCGGCGCAAACCTATCAACACTGGTCCCCGGACGTGTGTCCACAGAGGTTGACGCGCGATACTCGTTCGATGTCGATAAATCTGTTCGTCGCGCCCATGAGATCGTGGCCGATTATGATCGGCGCGGCGTTGGTTCTGACCGCATTCTGATCAAACTCGCCGCAACGTGGGAAGGCATTTGCGCTGCTGAGAAGCTCGAGAAAGAGGGTATCAACTGCAATCTGACCCTGCTTTTTTCTATGGCCCAAGCAAAAGCATGTGCTGACGCAGGCGTCTTTCTGATCTCTCCCTTTGTTGGCAGGATCTCCGATTGGTATAAGCGCGCAGAAAGAATTGAAGCATACGATGCAGACCATGACCCAGGTGTAAGATCTGTTCGCGAGATTTATGACAACTACAAATCATCGGGGGTAAGCACCATAGTAATGGGCGCGTCGTTCCGGAGCACAGATCAGATTAAGGCTCTCGCGGGATGTGATCGTTTGACGATTTCTCCACAGCTTTTGAGCGAGCTCGAACAGGATGAGGCATTCCTTTCGAGATCTTTGCAACCTGGCGCGAGCATCGACGGCAGCGCCGATCCATTGGGCGAGCCCGAGTTTCGGTGGGACTTGAATGGGGATGCGATGGCCACCGACTTGTTGGCAGACGGCATCAGGCGTTTTGATGTCGATCACAAAACACTTCTCGGATTGCTGACTGAACGCCTATCAATTGCCTGACGAAATGTAGCTATCCGATCTGAGCCTTGTTGCAGACGGCCTAGCGTGTGAATAGGTCGCCGTTTTTTGTTGAAAGCGATTGAGCTTGTTGGCGAAGGTATTGCCGACCGTCCGTGAGAGCGGGCCTTTGCACGAAAGTAGTCGAATTCTGCCTTGTGTCGCGTCTCGACTGTTCTGACACCGTGCAGCGAAAATGCGCCTTGGATTTGAAGTGATGGAGCCGGGTTGAATGACCGCATTGGCGACATGAGCCTAATCGCGGCGAAAGACATGCCGCAAGCGCGAGGTCATGCTGCGTCAGCGAAGTCGAGAAAACGAATGACGGCAAAGTCCCGCACTGCGGACCTCTATCCAAATCGCAGCGAACGACCGCAAACCGCCCGGCATGTCGAATACTGCACCCGCAACAGTTAGGGCTGCGACCTGTGCCAAAGGACTCGACGGTTGGTAGC
>Ga0115562_1001687_pt1 | contig 16147 bp, 17 predicted proteins | sample COGITO_mtgs_1105_6_FD_87200 | JGI IMG/M metagenome (GOLD analysis project Ga0115562, IMG submission 87200) | Pelagic marine microbial communities from North Sea - COGITO_mtgs_110516 | ecosystem: Environmental > Aquatic > Marine > Epipelagic | place: Germany:Helgoland, sampling site Kabeltonne...
AGAATTAAATATATTTTTCGATCCTCCTTCACCTGACTTCCAGCAAGCGGGTCTTGTTCAATAACGGCCCCTTTTGGATATCTTGGGTTGAAATTTGATGAATCTTGGACTTCACTTCTAAGGTCATTTTCTTGAAGAAGTGTCTTAGCAACTTGATAAGATTTTCCGGTAAGACTAGGCACGGATACAAATAATCCGTGGTTAGTGTACGTTTTAAGCCACTTTAAGGTTAAAAACCCGAAAATAATTAGAACAACTAATGCATAAATTAATTGCTTAATAAGTGATTTGCTGAATACGAATCTAATGAAATTCATGGGTGTTTGTAATAAAACAACAAAGCTAAACAAATAATTCTGTCCTTAAAATCTTTAGCTTGTTTAGTTTATAGTAAATTAATTTAGATCAAAATGAATTTGATTTAATATAAAAGTAATATTTTTACTGTATATATAGTGCACATGAAAAAAAACATAGCCATCATAATGGGCGGGTATTCGAGTGAATATCTCATTTCTTTAAAAAGTGGAAGTGTTGTACATGAAAGTTTACCCACAGAACTTTATAACTCCTATAGTATCCACATCTTTAAAGATAAATGGGTCTATGTAAATAAAGACTTAGAAGAATTTCCTGTAGATAAATCAGATTTCACTATTAGCTTGGATGGCATTAAAATTAAATTTGACTGTATTTTTAATGCGATTCACGGCGCTCCAGGAGAAGACGGAACCATGCAAGCCTACTTCAAATTATTATCATTACCTCATACCAGCTGCAACATGTATCAAGCAGCGCTTACCTTTAATAAAAGAGACTGCTTAAGTGCTTTAAAACCTTACGGCATCGTCAGTGCAAATGCTTATTTTTTAAATGCTGGAGATGTTATAGATTCTGTAGCAATTGAAGCGGCTGTTGGATTTCCGTGTTTTGTAAAAGCCAATAAGGCTGGTAGTAGTTTTGGTGTTACTAAAGTTTATTCAAAAGACGAGCTTCCAAAGGCTATTGAAACAGCACTAAAAGAAGACGATGAACTTATTATAGAATCGTTCTTAGATGGCACCGAGGTTTCTGTAGGGGTTATCCGCTACAAAGGAGAGATCACTGTTCTTCCAATTACAGAAATTGTTACAGACAATGATTTTTTTGATTATGAAGCTAAATATTTAGGGAAATCTCAAGAAATCACCCCCGCACGCATAAGTGAAACACAAGCTTCTGAAGTAAGAGAGGTTGCTAAAAATATTTATGAAATTTTGAAAATAGATGGTTTTTCTAGAAGTGAATTTATTTTTAAAGATGGTAAACCATACCTTTTAGAGGTAAATACAATCCCTGGTTTTACTAAAGAAAGTATCTTACCACAACAAGCTTTAAAAGCTGGAATCTCATTGTCAGACTTGTTTCATAACGCGATCCAAGAGGCTCTTCAGAAAAATCACTAACTTTACCTTATGAAAAAAGCAATTTTTCCAGGATCCTTTGACCCTATAACACTTGGGCATGTTGACATCATTAATAGGGGGGTCACCCTATTTGACGAAGTTATTATAGCGATTGGCGAAAACTCTTCGAAAGATTACATGTTTTCACTTGATGAACGCATAGCATTTATTGAAAGAGCGTTTAAGGACAATCCAAAAGTAAGAGTCATGAGTTACAGTGGCTTGACAATTGAGTTCTGTAAAGAGATTGGGGTTGACTTTATCTTGAGAGGTTTAAGAAATCCTGCCGATTTTGAATTTGAAAAAGCTATTGCCCATACCAACCGGCACTTATCTACACTAGAAACGGTCTTTCTGTTAACGTCTGCTCAGACTTCTTTCATTTCATCTTCTATTGTAAGAGAAATTATTCGCTTTGAAGGAGACTACAAAAAATTAGTTCCGAATTCAGTTCGAGTATAAAACCTACAATTTATAGTCTGCCAGCCCTTTTGAAAACGTTTCTGGATTTTCGGCTAAATGATAACGAGGGTCATCAATTGCATCTAATATAACCTCTTGAAAAATTGGGCTTGATTTGTGTAATAAAATCTTACAATCTTCACTTAGATGTTTTAAATGAATTTTTTTACCCTCTTCTTTATACTTTGTTACTAGATTAAAAATTGACTCAATCGCAGAATGATCGCTTATTCGGGATTCTATGAAATCAATTTCTACTGACTCGGGATCATTTTTTACGTCAAACTTATCGTTAAAAGCCGTAATACTTCCAAAAAACAATGGACCCCATATTTCATAAACTTTAGTACCATCTTCTTTGGTGCGTTTTCGTGCACGAATACGTTTCGCATTCTCCCAAGAGAACACCAGTGCACTAACAATAACCCCAGAAATTACAGCAATTGCTAAATCAAAAAATACAGTCATTGAAGATACAAGAATCAATACAAATACATCAGTTCTTGGTATTTTATTAATGATTCTAAAACTTGACCATGCAAAAGTGCCAAATACAACCATAAACATAACGCCAACAAGAGCTGCAATTGGCACTTGTTCTATAAGTCCTGAAGCAAATAAGATAAATGCTAACAACGCTAGAGCAGCCACTATTCCTGACAAACGACCTCTACCGCCGCCTTTGATGTTAATAATAGACTGTCCAATCATTGCGCATCCTCCCATACCTCCAAACAATCCAGTAATAATATTTGCACCGCCTTGTGCCATGCATTCTCTGTTAGAATTTCCACGAGTTTCTGTTAGCTCATCAATTAGATTAAGCGTCATTAACGATTCAATAAGTCCAATAGCTGCAAGAATCAATGCATAAGGTCCAATAAATTTGAGCGTTGATAAATTCAATGGAATCTTATCAAAAATTTCCCACTGAGGAAGTGGTAACCCCCCCTTAAGACCTTCGCCGCCTCCGTCTCTAATAAAACTCCCTACCGTGGCAACGTCTAAATTTCCAAAAATAACTATCGCAGATACAACTAAAATAGCAACCAAGGCTTCTGGAAGTTTTTTTGTGAGTTGTGGTAAACCAAACATAATTGCCATAGTTAAGGCTACAAGTCCAACCATAGTAAACAAGGAAGCGCCTTGCATCCAAACCATTTCACCGTTTTCGGGAGTCATAAACATACTCAACTGAGATAAGAAAATAACAATTGCCAAACCATTAACAAAGCCCATCATTACAGGGTGTGGAATCAACCGGACAAATTTACCCAGTTTGAATAGACCCGCAAAAACTTGGATAATACCCATTAAAATAACTGTCATGAATAAGTAGTAAAGACCTAATTCATCTCCTTCAACACCCATTGCATTCCCTCTTGCAACCAGACTTACCATTACTACAGCAAGCGCACCAGTTGCTCCACTAATCATCCCTGGACGACCTCCAAAAATAGACGTAATCAATCCAATCATAAAAGCAGCATAAAGCCCCACCAAGGGGTCCACTCCTGCTACAAAAGCAAAAGCTACTGCCTCAGGCACTAGCGCCAAAGCAACGGTTAAACCGCTTAATACATCATTTTTTACGTTACTAGATCGTTTACTTATGAACTCCATCATTTTGTTTCAGTTTTTGCAGGGCAAAAATAAACTTATTGAAAGGGATACCAACTGTAAAGGAACTTTATTTGAAGATATTTATGGAAATAACTGTTTTATACGTACTAGACGAGTAGTTTTATGTTAGCATAAGAGTTACTTAAAACTTTTTTAAGCTTGGATACAGGAATCCATTTCACTTTTGTAATACCTTCTTTTTCTTGAGGTATTAATTCTCCGTCGAATTCAGAATACATTTTAAACCAGTAAGTAACTTTTATTTGATATCGGTCAAGCCTTTTAAAAATATGATACGTAATTTCTAAAGGTTTGGTAATAGAAAGACCAGAAACTCCGGTTTCTTCTTCAACTTCACGAAGAGCTGTTTGATTAATTGTTTCTTTGGATTCCGCCTTTCCCTTTGGGAGGTCCCACTTACCGTTTCTAAAAATAAACAATATGTCTCCATTTGGATTATAAACCTTCCCTCCTGCTGCAATCACATTTGGCAATAGAGATAGAAACTTTTTTAAAAGCTCGTCTTTATCAGAGCCAATAAGATGCACCGCATCGTATTTATCTTTTTTAAGTTTCGAAAGCACTTTGTTAATATCCACAGAATCAATCAAGAAATTCTTGAAGTTTGTTTCCGTTTCTACCTTCGTAGTTAAGATAATTGGTTTATTGCCAACAAATATTTTATACATTGTTAATTAAAAACAAATTAATAGAAAGTAAAAGTAGTATTTTTTAGTAATTTTGACTCATGATTTTCAACAAAAGTATAGCCAAAAAAACTGCTGAAGTTTTACTTCAAATAAATGCCATCAAATTAAACCCTAGAGACCCCTTTACTTGGGCGTCCGGATGGAAGTCTCCTATCTATTGCGACAATCGAATGGTCTTATCGTTCCCAGCAGTCAGAAACTATATAAAAGAAGAAATTGCTAAGAATTTAGAAAAAGAGTTCGGTAAACCAGATGTTATTGCTGGCGTTGCCACCGGTGCGATTGGTATTGGTGCTTTAGTCGCAGAATTCCTTGGGCTTCCTTTCATATACGTGCGGCCTCAAGCAAAAAAACATGGTCGTCAAAATCAAATTGAAGGGTTTGTTGAAAAAGGACAAAATGTAGTAGTTATAGAGGATCTAATAAGCACAGGCAACAGTAGCTTAGTTGCAGTAGATGCTTTAAAAGCAGTTGGAGTGAATGTTAAAGGAATGGTAGCCATATTTACTTATGGCTTTGATATTTCAAAAGAGAATTTCAAAACTAACAACGTAAACCTTTTTACTCTTAGTAATTATGAGAGCCTTTTAGAGCAAGCACAAGACACCAACTTCATTAATCAAAATGAAGCAGATATTTTGTCTAAATGGAACACTAACCCCTCGGAATGGACCGGTAAATAAATTTAAATATGAATCTAGAATCCCCTAAAGTAAGTGTAGATAAATCTGCTCAAATAGTTTTTGACTTTTTGACAAATGTTAAAAACTTCAAACCTTTGATGCCAGAAAACACTAGCAAGTTTGAGCTTATGGATGATGAAACGTTTTTATTTGCCTTAAGCGGAATGCCAGAAATTGTGTTGAAAAAAAAGGCTGTACAAAGTCCCACAAATATTGTGTTGGGAGCCGCTGGAGGAAAGCTAGATTTTTCTTTAACTGCAGTAATTGAATCGACATCAGAAAACAAAAGTGAAGTTCAGCTAACTTTTGATGGTGATTTTAATGCAATGATGGCAATGATGATTAAGGGACCAATATCAAAATTTATTGAAACCCTAGCTCTAAACATCCCTAAACATTGTAATTAATATAAAAGCTTTAGTTCTTTTAAATCAAACTCTTTGTTCGAGTCCTCCATTTGAAGTTCTAACTTACCTGATGGAGAAACACCTCTTATAATTCCTGTAAACGTAATTTTATCAGGGCTCATAAAAGTTGAGGGCTTATCCTTTCTAAACAAATAGGATTCGTATTCAAGATTTAAAGATTCACTTCCATTTTTGTAATAAAACTTAAAGTACATTTTTAGCTTGTCAATGATTTTAGTCAATAACTCATCTTTATCGACTGTTATGGGTAAAATACTTTTTAAAGACGTCACTTTAGGCAAACCATCAAATACAACTTGGTTAACATTAATTCCAATTCCAATAACAGCGTATTCAATTTGCTGGTGTTTAATAACGTTTTCTATTAATATACCAGAAATTTTATAATGGTCTGACAAAATGTCGTTTGGCCACTTTATAGATAATTTAGGAACATTGAAAGCTTCAAGTGATTTGATAATAGATAATGAAACCAATATATTGAGTAAGAATTGCTCACTAGGCTTAATCGCTATGCCCTTCTTTAGAATACTGAAAGTTAGGTTCTTACCTTTTTCAGATACCCAAGCAGATCCTCTTTGACCACGACCATTAGTTTGATGATTTGCTGCAACTACACAAAAATCTTCCAATGCACCCTCAAGAACCAATTGCTTCAAATAATTGTTAGTAGAGTCTGTGGCATTAAGTTTGATTAGTTGCATAGGGATTATGAAGGATCTAAATTATAATTTAATTAAGACAATATAACACGTTTAGAGCCAAAAAAGTAATAAATTTGCAAAGCAAAAATATTTTATGACAACAAATACACCAAGTTCTGATGACATAATCACTTTCACTATAAATGGAATTGAGGATGTTAAGGGTCAAAATATAACAATTTTAGATTTAAGAGACATTGAGAATACAGTTTGTGATTACTTTATTATATGTGACGGAACTTCCAACACACAAGTAAACGCCATTGTAAGTTCAATACAAAAAAAAGTAAGCAAAAACACAAAGGACAAACCTTGGCATGTTGAAGGCAGTGAAAATGCTGAATGGGTTTTAATGGATTATGTTCATGTTGTTGTTCATGTATTTCAAAAACACATTCGCGAGTATTACGACATCGAGAATCTTTGGGGAGATGCTAAGATTACAGAAATAGAAACTAGTTACTAAAAATAAACGCATGTCAAAAGATAAAAAACCAAAAAATACTAAGCAAAATGCTTATTGGATATATGGAACTGCAATTGTTCTAATTCTTGCTTTTAATGTCTTTTCTGGTGGTTTTGGAGATTCTTCAGGAACATCAACAACCCCTTCACAGTTTTTTAAATACCTAAAAGATGGGGATGTAAAAAAAGTGGAAATTGTAAACAAAAGAGAGGCTTTAGTTTACTTAACAACTCAAGCAAGTTCAAAAGATATTCATAAAAAAAACAAGAAGGAACAATTGTTTCCAACTGCTTCGTCAGGACCAAATTACCAGTTTGAATTTGGAGATGTACAATTATTTCAAAAGCAATTAGAGGATACTATTAACGAAGAGAATCTTGAGACTGCTCTTAATTTCAAAACAGAAACTAATGCGTGGGGGGAAATTTTGTCCTCACTCATACCATTCATATTAATAATTGGTGTTTGGATATTTATAATGCGACGTATGTCTGGCGGCGGCGGCGGCGGCGGCGGCGGTCAGATTTTTAACATTGGAAAATCTAAAGCTAAGTTGTTTGATGAGAAACTTGAAACCAAAACAACTTTCAAAGATGTAGCAGGACTCGAAGGAGCTAAAGAAGAAATACAAGAAATTGTTGACTTCCTGAAACATCCAGAAAAATATACAGCCCTTGGGGGGAAAATACCCAAAGGTGCTTTGTTAGTAGGCCCTCCAGGAACTGGAAAAACACTGTTGGCTAAAGCAGTTGCTGGAGAAGCAAAAGCACCCTTTTTCTCTTTATCAGGTTCAGATTTTGTAGAAATGTTTGTTGGGGTTGGAGCCTCTAGAGTAAGAGATTTATTTAAACAAGCCAAAGAAAAAGCACCTTCTATTATTTTTATTGATGAGATTGATGCTATTGGAAGAACTAGAGGAAAAAGTAATTTTTCAGGATCAAATGATGAAAGAGAGAACACTCTTAATCAATTGTTAACTGAGATGGATGGATTTGGAAGCAACTCAAATGTAATTGTTTTAGCGGCTACCAATCGTGCAGATGTATTGGATAAAGCACTCATGCGAGCTGGAAGATTTGATCGACAGATTTATGTTGACTTACCCGATGTAAGAGAAAGAAAAGAGATATTTGAAGTACATTTAAAGCCTTTGAAAAAGTCGGACGACCTAGATACTGATTTTCTATCTAAACAAACTCCTGGTTTTTCAGGAGCGGACATAGCTAACGTTTGTAATGAAGCAGCTTTAATTGCTGCAAGAAGCGATAAGAAATCAGTTGAAAAACAAGATTTCTTAGATGCTGTTGATCGAATAGTTGGGGGTCTTGAAAAGAAAAACAAAATCATAACACCAAGTGAAAAAAGAGCCGTTGCTTTTCACGAAGCTGGACACGCTACAGTGAGTTGGATGCTAGAGCATGCTGCTCCGCTTGTAAAAGTTACCATCGTACCAAGAGGGCGATCTTTAGGAGCTGCATGGTACCTTCCTGAAGAACGCTTGATCGTCAGGCCTGAACAAATGTTAGACGAAATGTGTGCTGCATTAGGAGGAAGAGCTGCTGAAAAAGTAATATTTGATAAAATATCTACAGGGGCCTTGAGTGATTTAGAAAAAGTTACTAAGCAAGCAAGAGCAATGGTTACTGTGTATGGACTAAGTGATAAAATCGGGAACTTAACTTACTATGATTCTTCAGGTGAAAACGAATACGGCTTCTCTAAGCCCTACAGCGAACGCACAGCAGAACTTATTGATAAAGAAATATCTACAATCATTGAAACCCAATACCTAAGAGCTATTGAGTTACTAGAAAATAATAAAGACAAACTAACTGAACTGGCAGAAGTTCTTTTAAAAGAGGAAGTTATTTTTAAGGATAATTTGGAAACTATATTTGGTAAACGTCCATTTCAAAAGGAGGAAGCTATTGAGCCTAAGAAAGAAATAACGTTGACGGATGAGAAAATAGATGAGGAAGAATAAAACTAAAAATAAGCCTCATTTAAAACTTAAGAATTTATTAAATTTTTTATCTTTGAATCAATATAAGTTCAACACTTATATTTAAGATAATCAATGAGTGTATTTCGTAAAATATTTGGTTCGAATTCTGACAAATCAAAAGACAAGTCAGAAAAAGAAGAACACCATAAATTCTTTCCCGATGAAAACGCTCCTGTAGATGAAGCATTTACTATGAATTTCAACAATAATGGTGGTAAGTTTCTTTACTGCGAAACGATTGATGAAGTTAAAAGTAATCTAGAAAAAATTGTTGAAGAAAACAACTGGAGTGATAAAACGGCTCTTATCCTCAACAAGCGCTTAAAAGAAAAATTTAAAAGTTTTAATTTTAATATAACTTCAAAAATCGAGGATGCTGATTTTTTATTTACTACATGTGAATATTTGATCGCTAGCGATGGTTCTTTATTAATTTGCTCCAACCAAATTGCTGAAAAAAAATTAGCTGAACTTCCAAAAGATTTCATTGTATTTGCTACCACAAGCCAATTCGTGGAAACTATCAGTGCTGGTCTGCAAGGAATAAAGGCTCAAAACAAAAAAAATATTCCCTCCAATATCACTACGATCAAACACTTTAAAGTCGATGAAACTAACAATTTTCTAAGTTATGGAAGTAGTTCAAAAAACCTATATTTGCTACTATTAGAAGACTTATAACATAAGTATTGAAAGAGCTAACTAAAAGAATTTTATCGGGAATAATGTTTGTGCTTATATTAATCACATGCATACAATATAAGCTTGTTTGTATTGGATTGTTTTATGTTTTTGGACTTGTTTGTTTAACTGAATTCAATAGACTAATAAAACAGAAAAGTTCTATATCATATCTAATATTTACAGTTATTTATGCTCTGTTTGCTTTTGGAGAAAGCCTATTAGGCTCCGGAGAGGTAGTAAACCAATTATCTCAAATATTTCACGTCCTAGGCATTTTTGTAAATTTATTTTTGATTAGAGATTTGTTTTCAGCTAGAGAGTTACCTAACCTTATATCGAATCAATTTATCAACACTACATTTTATATTAGCAGTGGATTTGTATTTTTAATTTTGATCGCATTTAACTTTGGAGACTATAATCCCCAAATTATTCTGGGTATATTTATGCTTATATGGACAAACGACAGCTTTGCATATATAGTTGGTAAAAATTTTGGTAAACAAAAATTATTTTCAAGCATCTCTCCAAAAAAAAACGGTAGAAGGTTTTTTAGGGGGCGTATTTTTTGCGGCACTAGGCAGTTACTTTATTGCCTACATAGCGCCTTCATTAAGCTTCACAAACTGGTTAATTATCAGCGTATTAGTTAGTGTATGTGGAACCTTAGGTGACTTGGTAGAATCGAAATACAAACGACAAGCGTCTGTCAAGGACAGTGGGAAAATAATGCCTGGTCATGGTGGCATCTTAGATCGTTTAGATAGTGCTATATTTGCAGCTCCGTTTATTTATTTATTTTTAAGAATATTAAATTATGTTTCATAAAGAAGGTCAAAAAATAATTTTGGGAACTCTGTTTTTTGTAGGAGGAAGTTTCTTAGTTTTAGATAGTATAATTGAATTGCAGTGGCTTCTAAAACTGATTCAACTTACTTTAATCGTAGTCCTAGTTTTAATCTTACAGTTTTTTAGAAACCCCAAACGTTATACTCGAAGAAATGATGCACAGGTTATCGCGCCAGTAGACGGTAAGGTTGTTGTAATTGAAGAAGTTGAAGAAACTTAATATTTCAAAGAAAAACGCCTTCAAGTTAGTATTTTCATGTCCCCGATAAACGTTCATGTAACACGATACCCTATTGGTGGCTCTGTACTGTTTAGCAAATACCACCCTGGTAAATATTTAGTAGCTTGGCATCCGAAAGCTAGTACTGAAAATGAACGTACAACCATAGTTGTTGAAAACAAAGTTTACGGAAAAGTATTGTACCGTCAAATAGCTGGTGCTATGGCGCGGCGTATTGTAAATTACGCGAAGGAAGGACGAAAAGTTGAACAAGGAAAGGACGCCGGATTTATAAAATTTGGTTCAAGAGTTGATTTATTCTTACCTTTAGACACAAAAATAAAAGTTAAACTAAACCAAACAGTTAAAGGCGGTGAGTGTATCATTGCTGAAGCGTAATATGAATTCTGAGGCATTAGAAATAGAATTTAGAGAAGCTGTTGATAGCATCAACAGTCACAAAGAACCGTTTCCCGCGGATACTTTACTAAAACTATATGCTTATTACAAGAAATCAACTAATGACTATACCAGACCGAGCAGTAGCAAAGCAATAATTAACGCCTTTAAAACTAATGCACTGTTTCAGGTTGAAGATATAACTCAGGATCAGGCCAAACAACGGTATATCGACCTCGCTAACAACTATCTACTGTATAGAAAGTGACTTTTTAGTTTAAATTCATTAGACTTGCTCTTAGAGTCTCTATTTTAGCGACTGCATCAGATTCTTTTTTCTTTTCACTAGCGACAACTTGCTCTGGCGCTCCAGAAACAAAACGTTCATTAGATAATTTCTTTCGAACAGATTTTAAAAATCCTTCTGTATATTTAAGTTCCTCTTCTAGTTTTGATATTTCAGCTTCTACGTCAATGGCATCATTCGCTGGAATAAAATATTCGTTAGACTTAACTCTAAATGACAGTGAATTATCAATCGAAACTGTGGTATACGTTAGGGATGTTATATTTCCTAATTTAGAAATAACAGCATCAAAACCTTTAATTTGAGATTCATTATTAAGCACTAATAAATCGATTGGATTTTTAAAAGCAATATTCTTTTCTTTTCTGATGGTACGAATTCCTGAGACAACTTCAGCAGCAAACTCAAAACCTTCTAAAATAGTATGATCATACGTTTTGATTTCTGGCCACGAGGCAATAATCAAAGCCTGATCCGGCGTTCTGTTCTCAAGAATCTGCCAAATTTCCTCAGTTAAAAAAGGCATAAAAGGGTGTAATATTTTTAAGTTTGATTCTAAAATAGCAACGATGGCATTATAGGTCTTTTTGTCAATTGGAGATTCATAGGCAGGTTTTACCATTTCTAATAACCAAGAACAAAAATCATCCCAAATCAGTTTATAGGTAGTCATCAAAGCATCACTTAATCGATACTTGCTAAAATGATCTTCAATTTCAACTAATGTTTTCTGAAATTTAGCTTGATACCAATCTACAGCTGTAACCGCGTAGTCAGGCTGATGGATATCTGCAACTTCCCACCCTTGAATAAGTCGAAATGCATTCCAAACTTTATTGCCAAAGGCTTTTCCTTGTTGACATAATGCTTCATCAAACATTAAATCATTTCCAGCCGCTGAACTTAACAATAAACCAACACGAACACCATCAGCTCCAAAGTCTTCAATAAGTTTAAGTGCATCTGGTGAATTTCCCAAGGACTTACTCATTTTACGACGTTGTTTATCTCTAACAAGCCCAGTGAAGTATACATTTGTAAATGGCTTTTTATCTTTGAATTCATAGCCTGCTACAATCATCCGTGCAACCCAGAAAAACAAAATATCTGGACCGGTTACTAAATCATTAGTTGGGTAGTAATATTTTATATCATCATTTTCTGGATTTCTAATACCATCAAAGACAGACATTGGCCACAACCAAGATGAAAACCAGGTATCTAATACATCTTTGTCTTGAGCTAAGTCCTTTAATTCTAATTCCTTATTTCCGGATTTTCTTATAGCTAATTCTAAAGCTCCTTCAATTGAGTCAGATACTACAAAATCGTCTTTTCCATCTCCAAAGTAGTAGGCAGGTATTTGTTGGCCCCAAAATAATTGTCTAGAAATATTCCAATCACGAATATTTTCCATCCAATGTCGATAGGTGTTTTCAAATTTCTTTGGAAATAAATTTATTGACTGGTCTTCTAAAACCGCTTTAATAGCTGGTTTAGCAAGTGTTTCCATTTTCAAAAACCACTGATCAGACAAGCGAGGTTCTATCACTTCTTTTGTTCGCTCTGAAGTCCCGACTTTGTGTAGGTGTTGTTCTGTTTTAATCAGAAAGCCCTTGGCTTCTAATTCTTTTGCTATTTCTTTTCGAACTACAAACCTATCTTTACCCTCATAGTGTAGACCAAAGCTATTCAGAGTGGCATCTGCATTGAATATATCAATCACTTCTAATTGATACTTATCCCCTAACACTTTATCATTTTGATCATGCGCTGGAGTTACTTTTAGACAACCTGTTCCAAACTCAACATCTACATAGTCATCTTCTATAATAGGGATAACACGATCACATAAAGGCACAATTGCTTTTTTTCCTCTTAGATGCGAATAACGTTCATCATTTGGGTTTATACAAATCGCTGCATCTCCTAATATAGTTTCTGGACGGGTAGTTGCTATTGTAATAACTTCATCGCTATCTTGAATTTTATATTTTAAATAATATAAAATTCCTTGACGCTCTTCAAATATAACCTCCTCATCAGACAGAGTTGTTTGTGCTTGCGGATCCCAATTAACCATTCTAAATCCCCTGTAAATCAATCCTTTATTGAATAAATCAATAAAAACCTTAATTACAGATTCGCTCATATCATCGTCCAAAGTAAATTTAGTACGGTCCCAATCACAAGAACAGCCAAGTTTCTTTAATTGCTCAAGAATAACCCCTCCATATTCATCTGTCCAATCCCAAGCATATTTCATAAACTCAGCTCTTGTGAGGTCATTTTTGTTAATACCTTGTTCTTTTAATCTCGCCACTACCTTAGCTTCGGTTGCTATAGACGCATGGTCAGTTCCAGGTACCCAACAAGCATTTTTTCCTTGCAAGCGTGCGCGACGCACCAATACATCTTGGATAGTATTGTTAAGCATATGCCCCATATGTAAGATACCTGTTACATTTGGTGGTGGAATCACTATGGTGTAAGGCTCTCTAGAATCAGGAGTCGAATGGAAATATTTATTGGTCATCCAATAGTCATACCATTTATTTTCAACAGCTAATGCATCATATTGTGAGGAAATCGACATACTATGGTATAATTTTTGAGTTATACCCACAAAAGTACTCATATTTTATTTTCTTTAAAATTAATAATTGAAATTATATGATTACATTTTTGTAATTTAAAAATAAGTGCCTAAATTTACTATAAACTAATACTACATCATGAAAAAAATTTCAACCTTATTATTTATTTCCCTATTTAGCATCTCGATTTATGCTCAAGACAAAGTCGCAAAAATAGAATTCGAATCTGAAACAATTGATTACGGAACTATTGAAAAAGGATCCGATGGAGTGCGTGTTTTTAAATTTAAAAATACTGGCGATGCCCCTTTAATTGTTTCTGATGTAAAGTCTAGCTGTGGTTGTACAGTCCCTAAAAAACCAACCGAGCCTATTTTACCTGGAGAAAATGGAGAAATAGAAGTCAAGTACGATACAAATCGTGTCAATCCAATCCGAAAGACTATTACAGTAACTTCAAATGCCGTAACCCAAACAGTCGCTTTAAAAATTAAAGGAACTGTAATTGATTCTAAAAAATCAACAGTCATTGGAGATAAAAACAAAAGTGTGTTAGAGAACTAAATTTAACATCTACATTAAAAATTTCAAGCTCCCTTACTGGGAGCTTTTTTTATTTAAACCGCAGTAAAGATTATTTATATTTGATCGAAATTCGACATGAACAGAAAAATAACAACCTAATTATTTAAATATTAGTTAAAGCGCTTTACTTTGTACTAACTTTAAGATAAATTTGTAATCAATAGTTATTTATAAACGATGCCGAAAATTTCAACCAAAGGAGGCTTAATGCCTCAATCGCCTATCCGTAAGCTGGTCCCTTTCGCAGAGCAAGCAAAAAAAGAAGGCGTTAAAGTATTCCACTTAAATATTGGCCAACCTGACATCAAAACCCCGGAAGTTGCTCTAAAAGCTATTAAAAATTGTGACTTAACAGTGCTAGAATACAGCAGGTCTGAAGGTTCAGAGGCATACCGTGAAAAACTTTCAGAATACTACAAAAAGAATGACATTGAAATAGGTTCAGATGACATCATTATAACTACAGGTGGAAGCGAAGCATTGCTTTTTTGCTTTGGCAGTATAATGGACCTTGGAGACGAAGTCATAATTCCTGAGCCTTTTTATGCTAATTACAATGGATTTTCTGTTGCGCAAGGCGTAAAAGTAGTTCCGGTTGTCTCCGGAATTGAAACTAATTTTGCCCTACCACCTATTGCTGATTTTGAAGCCTTAATAACGCCCAAAACAAAAGCTATATTGATTTGTAATCCAGGAAACCCTACCGGCTATCTTTACAGTAAAGAGGAGATTCATCAATTAGCAAAACTAGTTAAAAAACACGATTTATTTCTAATTGCTGATGAAGTATATCGAGAATTCACATATGATGGTCTTGAGCACTACTCAATTATGCAAGAAAAAGAAATTGAGTCCAATGCCATAATAATTGACTCTGTTTCTAAGAGATATAGTATGTGTGGCGCAAGAATTGGATGCATTGTTAGTAGAAACAAAGCAGTACTTAATACAGCTTTAAAGTTTGCTCAAGCTAGATTATCACCTCCCACCTATGGTTTAATCGCAAGTGAAGCTGCACTAGAAACTCCTGATAGCTATTTTAAGGAAGTAATTACTGAGTATGTTGAGCGCAGGAATGTGTTGGTTAAAGAACTTAAAAAGATTGAAGGTGTAAAAGTTGCGATCCCAAATGGCGCTTTTTATTGTATTGTTGAATTACCTGTTCCAGACACTGATAAATTTGCCCAATGGATGCTAGAAACATTTAGACTTGACAATAAAACTATCATGGTGGCGCCTGCGGCTGGATTTTATTCAACTACAGGGCTAGGCAAAAACCAAGTTCGGATTGCTTATGTTTTAAACACTGAAGACTTAATAAGCTCTGTAGCTATTCTCAAAGCTGCACTTAAAGAATACAACTCTTAGTTCGTGGTTATCAAAAACAACATATCGCTAAAAGATTTGAATACATTTGGGATGAGTGTAGTAGCAAGAGAATTTATAACAATTGAATCTAAAAAAGATTTGATTGCAGCTTTAAACACAAATCCTTCTAATATGCTAATCCTAGGTGGGGGCAGTAATATATTACTTACAAAAGACGTGGATGCTTTGGTGTTACATATCAACATTAAAGGTATTAAAGTGGTTTCAAATTCCGAGAACAACGTGAGAGTTGAAGTTGCTGCAGGAGAAAACTGGCATGAATTTGTGTCTTGGTGCCTTGATAAAAATTATGGTGGAGTTGAGAATTTATCCTTAATTCCAGGAAATGTGGGGACAGCCCCTATTCAAAATATTGGCGCATATGGAGTTGAGTTGAAAGACTCTTTTGTAAGCTGCCAAGCACTAGATGTTGATACTAAAGAACTTAGAACATTTACAAAAAAAGACTGTAATTTTGGGTATAGAAATTCCGTTTTCAAAGAAGAGCTAAAAGGACAATACATCATCACTTCCGTCATATTTGAGTTAAGTAGTCATCAGCATATTACGAAAACAAATTACGGAGCTATTGAAGCCGAACTTAAAAAAAAT
>Ga0115562_1001715_pt1 | contig 15942 bp, 16 predicted proteins | sample COGITO_mtgs_1105_6_FD_87200 | JGI IMG/M metagenome (GOLD analysis project Ga0115562, IMG submission 87200) | Pelagic marine microbial communities from North Sea - COGITO_mtgs_110516 | ecosystem: Environmental > Aquatic > Marine > Epipelagic | place: Germany:Helgoland, sampling site Kabeltonne...
CCCAGCCCATCATCGCTCAATAGAATGATACGAGCACGCCAGACATGTTTCTGCAGGCTTCGGGGAGCGGCAACAATCGAAGGAAATACCAGTTCGCATCTGTCTGAATCGCATATTCTGGGTGCAGTGGGAATCCCAAATCGGACTCTTCTGACCCAACCAATCAACTAGGCATCTGCCACGCGGGCCGTTCGGCCACCGCGCCGTTTTTTCAATCGACCGCTGCGTGAGGGCAATTCGCCCATGACGCGGTTGCGGTGCTCGGCTGTCATTTGCGACCAATTGCCGATTTCCTCAAGGCTGCGCAGACAGCCGGTGCACAGCCGCTCTGTGGGGTGGATGACACAAACCTTGATGCAGGGGGATTGTATCTCCTGCCGCGCCCATATCTCGTCGCTCATGTGTTCTGCCTGTGTTCGGTTGCCTTGATGTGCTGGAATCGGTCCAGCGCCCCTTGCAGGATATACGATGCTGCCACATGGTCGATCACCTGTGCGCGACGCTTTCGGCTCGTATCCGCCTCTAATAGCGCCCGTTCGGCCGCCACGGTTGAAAGACGCTCGTCCCAAAAGCTGATAGGCAACGCGTGCAGTTGGATAAAATTGCGCGCAAAGGCACGGGTTGATTGGCACCGCGGCCCCTCGGAGCCATCCATGTTGCGCGGCAGACCCAGCACCAGACCGCCGATCTGGCGCTGTTCAATAATTGCGATCACTTGGGTGGCATCAAGGCCAAATTTCTTGCGCCGCACGGTTTGAAGTGGCGAGGCAACTGACAGCATCTGGTCGCTCACAGCGACACCGATGGTTTTCTCGCCCAGATCCAAACCGATTAGCGCCCGCATCGCAGGCAGCGCGGCGGCAAACTCGGTGATATCGTCATAGATCATTGGGCGACCCCTGCGCGGCGCGCGCTGGCTAAGATAACGCGTAAAGCATCCCGATTGCCAGCAAAAACCTGCTGCGCCTCAAGCCAAATTCGCGCCGCAGGATCGGGATTGTCCAAGACACCATAGGCGTCAATGAGCCGTGCCCAATCCGTTGCGGGGCCGCCCTCACTGGCCAACCGTTGGCTGAGCTGTGCCACCATGCCGGCGATCATTGCCCCGCGGTCTTCGGGCGTCATGGCGTCTGCAGCCTTGAGGTCATCAGCGCTGGGCCCGCTGTTGGTCTCTGCGCCACTGACGAGTTCGGGCCGGGTGTATGCCACCCCGGCATGAAAGGCGGCTGCCTCGATTTGAGCATTGATCAAAGGTGTCAGGCTTGGGTCCTCTACACCTTGTTGCAGCAGATCCTGCCAGAGGCGAAAGGCAAAATCAGGCCGTCCGGTTTGGGCATACATCAGCCCCATGTAATAGCGGGCTTTTTGATGCGCGGGGTTGCGTTCCAATGTGGCGGTTAAGGCCGTTTCCGCAATGGGGGAGACATAGCCGCCTGCAGCATGGACCAACATGTCGGCATAAAGCGCATAATCTGCCACTTGCGCGCTGCCTTGTTTTAAAAAGATCACTTGGGCTTGTGCGGTGTAGGCGGCGATGAAATTACCCAGGGCCGCCTCGTTGCGGGCCAAAAGTGTTTGTCCGCGCAGATCGTCTGGGTGCTGGGCCACGGCGCTGCGAAGTTTCTGCATCAGCGCCAGAAATTCCTCTGAGGGTGCGGCCGTCGGATCGGGGGATGTGAGGCGCTCTGCGTTGCTTTGTGGCGGTCGGTTTTGGCGCAGCTCTTCTGCGGCCTGAATGCGGTCGCTCAGGGAAAGATCGGCATATCCCGGTGCCCCTTGTTGCATATAGGTCAGCAAGGCTGCGGCGATCCCGATAGCAGCTAACACCAGCACCGGCCCTATTGGTCCGGTTTGGCCGTCGTTGGTTTGTTCTTTCGCTGCGCTGTCTGCAGACAGAATACGGCGCGATACTTCTGTGCGCAGCAGGCTGGCTTCTTCGGCGCTGATAATCGCTCTTTCCAGATCGCGCTCGACCTCATCGAGGTGGTCGCGGTACACGTCCAGATTATAGCGACCCCAAGGACGCAGCCGTGCCGCGTCGCGCAAAACCACGCGGGCGAGCAGTGCGATGACCATCAGGATAAGCACCGAGATGAGAAACCAGAATTCCATAGATCACTTTCAATTTGGTTGGGACGGCATAGTCAACTTTTGTTCCTAGACATAGTGGAAAGATTAAATTGATGCACCATGTCGCAATTGCTGTCCATTGCGGCGTTGTTAATTGCGGGGTACAGACGTAAAAAGTCCATTGAGACTTTGCAGTTTGTTGTGTTTGGAACTCACCTATTCGGAAATGTCGCCTATGAAACGTTATTCAGTTTTTGCAGTTGCCCGCGAGGCCGCGCGCTATCACCGAGGGTGGGGGCGTGCATGGCGGGCACCATCGCCGAAGGCGCGCTATGATGTGATCATCATCGGGGCCGGCGGCCACGGTTTGGCCACCGCTTATTATCTGGGAAAGAACTTTGGCATCACCAATGTGGCAGTGCTTGAAAAAGGGTGGCTGGGTGGTGGCAATACTGGGCGTAACACCACAATCATCCGCTCGAATTATCTGCAAGATCCCTCTGCTGCGATTTATGAAAAAGCCCGCAGCCTGTATGAAACCATGTCGCAGGATCTTAATTACAATGTGATGTTTAGTCCGCGCGGTGTGATGATGTTGGCCCAAACCCAGCACGAGATACGCGGCTATGAACGCACCGCGCATGCCAATGCGCTGCAGGGGGTGGTCACTGAATTTATCAACCCGCAACGCGTCAAAGATCTGTGCCCGATTATTAATATCGACGGGCCGCGCTATCCCGTGTTGGGGGCGCTGTGGCAACCGCGCGGTGGCACCGCGCGCCATGATGCTGTGGCTTGGGGCTATGCGCGGGCCTGTTCGGATATGGGGATGGATATCATCCAGCAATGCGAAGTGACCGGGGTGCGTCAATCTGGCGGCAAGGTGACCGGCGTCGAGACGACGAAGGGTGTAATTGACTGCGACAAGCTGGGCATCGTTGTGGCGGGACATTCTGGGGTTGTCGCCGACATGGCCGGGTTCCGTTTGCCGGTGGAATCGGTGGCGCTGCAGGCGCTTGTGTCCGAGCCAGTGAAACCTTGTATGGATGTGGTGGTGATGGCCAATACCGTGCATGGTTATATGAGCCAGTCTGACAAAGGCGAAATGGTGATTGGCGGCGGTGCCGATGGATATAACAATTACACCCAGCGTGGATCTTTCCACCATATTGAGGAAACCGTGCGGGCGCTGGTCGAGACCTTTCCGATGATTTCGCGCCTCAAAATGCTGCGCCAATGGGGCGGCATCGTCGATATGACCGGTGATCGATCACCAATTATTTCAAAAACCCCGCTGGGTAATACGTTTATCAATTGTGGCTGGGGCACAGGCGGCTTTAAGGCGATCCCTGGATCTGGTTGGGCCACCGCAGAAATGATTGCCAAGGGCGAACCGGGCCCGCTGGCCGCTGATTTCCGTATGACGCGGTTTCGTGAGGGTCAGTTTATCGATGAAAGCGTGGCAGCAGGGGTGGCCCATTGAGATGATCTATTCCCATGCTATTTGTTGCGGCTGTCGTTTGCCTTTGGTCGCGGCCATCAAAAATCCGCCTGCCGCGTCAATCACGCGTCGCAAGACGTATAAATCCGTGCAGGAGCATGAGATATGCTGATCCTTGAATGTCCCTATTGCGGCGTACACGCTGATGAGACCGAACTGTCACCGGGTGGTGAGGCGCATTTGACGCGCCATGGTCCGGGTGCGTCAGATGATGATTTTGAGAGCTATCTGTTCCAGCGCGAAAACCCCAAGGGCGTGCACTTCGAGCGCTGGCGTCACGTCTATGGCTGCGGCAAGTGGTTTCATGCGGCCCGCTGCACTGTCACACTCGAGGTGTTTGGCACGTATCCCGCGCAGAGCCTGACCCCGCCCAAAGCCCTGACCGATGCAATTTCGGCCAAACGGCCGGGTTGGGGATGGAGAGATTTTTCATGAGCACACGTCTTGCCACCGGTGGCCGCCTGATTGACCGTACCAAGCGCCTGAAGTTCACCTTTAACGGTACCCACATGAATGGCTATGAGGGCGATACGCTGGCCTCTGCGCTTTTGGCCAATGATCAGATGCTGGTTGGACGGTCGTTTAAATACCACCGGCCGCGTGGCATTGTCGCCTCGGGGGCAGAAGAGCCGAACGGTCTGGTACATCTGGGTGAGGCGGGCCGGTTCGAGCCCAATCAGCGGGTTACAACAACTGAAGTGTTCGACGGGTTGACCGCCAGCAGTCAGAACCACTGGCCCAGTCTCGAGTTTGACATAGGTGCGATCAACACGCATTTGTCACGGTTCTTGCCGGCGGGTTTTTATTATAAAATGTTCATGTATCCGCAGGCGTTCTGGAAGCACGTCTATGAACCGTTCATTCGCAAATCGGCGGGTCTTGGGCGTCCTCCAGTCGAGGCTGACACGGACCGCTATGAGCATTTTTATGCCTTTGTCGATGTGTTGGTTGTCGGTGGCGGACTGGCGGGGCTTTTGGCGGCGAAACAAGCCGGTATCACCGGGGCCAAGGTTTTGATCATTGAACAGACTGCACAGTGGGGCGGGCGCAGCCTGAATAGTTACCAAAACGTTAACAATGCGCCTGTGGATAACCTTGTGGATCAATTATTCTCTGAGTTGCAAGCGATGCCGAATGTGACCTTGCGCCGCCGCACTATGGGGGCGGGGATTTACGATCACGGTTATGTATTGGGCTATGAAAGACTTACAGATCACTGCCCGGACGCGCCCGGCCCGCGTCACCGGTTGTGGCGGATACGCGCCAAGCAGATTGTAACCGCCACCGGCGCGATTGAGCGGCCTTTGTCGTTTGCTGGCAATGATATTCCCGGCGTGATGTTGGCGTCTGCAGTGCGGGATTATGTGGACAATTGGGGTGTGTCGATTGGGGATAGAACGGTTGTCGTAACCAATAACGATGACGCCTATCTCACTGCAATTACAATGAAAAATGCAGGTCTTGATGTGCCGGCTATCATTGATACTCGCGCGGGTGGCGGTGGGGCATTGGCCGATAGGGCCCGGACACTGGGCCTGCGCGTAGAGACCGGCAAGGCGATCGCCAACGTAGAGGGCAGAAAACGGGTGACCGGAGTGTCGATCTGCGCACAGGCGGGTGAGGGCGCAGTTCTTCAACGTATAAATTGTGATGTTGTGGCGATGTCGGGTGGTTGGTCTCCGGTTGTTCATCTGTGGTCGCATTGTGGTGGCAAGTTGCTTTGGGATGAGGCGCAGGCCCTTTTCAAACCGGATGGGGACAAAGCGCCGACCGGTGCCGATGGAAGCCCCTTTCTCACTGCTGCGGGATCAGCCAATGGTGAAATGTCGCTCGACGTGTGCATAGCCGATGCGTTGCACTCGGGTAGGGTGGCCGCAGAACGCTGTGGGTACAAATCCAAGGCGGGCAAGATCCCGGTGATTTCAGAGCTACCAACGACCCCGATTGAACCGGTTTGGATTATGCCACAAGGCGCGGGCGTTAAGCTGCGCAGCAAGGCTTGGCTGGATTACCAAAATGATGTGAAAGTCTCTGATGTTCAATTGGCCGCACAAGAGGGATTTGAAAGTGTTGAACACGCCAAGCGCTACACCACTTTGGGCATGGCCACCGATCAGGGCAAACTGAGCAACATTAACGGGCTTGCGGTGTTGTCCGACAGCTTGAACGCCGAGATCCCTCAAACGGGCACCACCACTTTCCGTCCGCCCTATACGCCGATTTCCATGGGTGCGATTGCCGGACAGGCACGAGGCGATATCTTTCAGCCGGTGCGCGCGACCCCGATACAAGCGTGGCATATAGAACAGAACGCCTACATGGAGCCGGTGGGCGCCTGGCGGCGGCCCTATTGCTTTGTGCGCGGCGACGAGACCCACACCGAGGCCGTTGCACGCGAAATAAACCAAACGCGAAGCTCGCTTGGGTTGCTGGATGCCTCGACGTTGGGCAAGCTGTTGGTGAAAGGCCCTGACGCGGGCAAGTTCCTTGATATGCTGTACACCAATATGATGTCGACGCTTAAGCCGGGCAAGTGCCGCTATGGTCTGATGTGCAGCGAAAACGGCTTTTTGATAGATGACGGCGTTGTGGCGCGGATCGATGAAGAGACGTTTTTATGTCACACTACCACCGGTGGCGCCGACCATATCCACGCGGTCATGGAGGAATGGCTGCAAACCGAATGGTGGGATTGGCAGGTTTATACCGCAAATTTGACCGAGCAATATGCCCAGATTGCTGTTGTGGGGCCAAACGCTCGCAAGCTACTTGAAAAGCTTGGCGGCATGGATGTCAGTGCTGAGGCGCTGGGCTTTATGGAATGGGTGGACGGTCAGATTGCTGGGTTTGACTGTCGGATTTTCCGCATCTCTTTCTCAGGCGAGTTGAGCTATGAAATTGCTGTTTCAAGTGGGCAGGGGCGCGGGTTCTGGGATGCGCTTCTGGCGGCAGGTGAAGAGTTTAATGTGATGCCCTATGGCACCGAGGCATTGCATGTGATGCGTGCCGAGAAAGGGTTTATCATGATTGGTGATGAAACCGATGGTACGGTCATCCCGCAAGACCTTGGTTTGAACTGGGCAATTTCGAAGAAAAAAGAAGACTATCTTGGCAAACGGGCGCAGCAGCGGCCCCATATGACAGACCCCAAGCGTTGGAAACTGGTGGGGTTGGAGACAACGGATGGGTCTGTGCTGCCTGATGGTGCCTATGCGGTGGCCGAGGGCAATAACGCCAATGGCCAACGTAATGTGCAGGGTCGGGTAACCTCGAGCTATCATTCCCCGACTTTGGGCTGTGGGATTGCCATGGGCCTTGTGCTGAATGGTCCTGATCGCATGGGGGAAGTAATCGGTTTTGCCCGATTGGACGGCGATGTGACAGAGGTAAAGATCGTCGATCCGGTGTTTTTCGATAAGGATGGGGAGAAGCAGAATGTCTGATGCAGTCAGCGCCCTTGGTGGCATCGAATATGATGGTGTTGTCTCGGTGTCCGAGAGCCCCTTGCAGGGAATGATCACGCTGCGCTGTGATCTGGCGGCACCGATCCTAAAAGACACTTTACTGACGACGCTTGGCCTTGGTGTGCCGGGTATGCGTGCGGTTTTGACAAAGGACGCGTATGCGGTTGCGTGGATGTCGCCAGATGAGGTGCTGGTGTTGGTGCCCTATGAAAGTGCTGGGGCACTTGCCGCCGCGTTGACCGCGGGGTTGGGTGAGATGCATAGCTTGGTGGTCAATGTGTCCGATGCCCGGGCCCTTTTCGCGTTGAAAGGCGACGGGGTGCGGGATGTGCTCGCCAAAATAGCCCCCGTCGACCTACGCCCTGAGGTCCTGTCGGACGCAGTGATGTGCCGGACCCGCCTCGGTCAGGTCGCTGGGGCGTTTTGGCTGGTCGATGACACAACGCTGCAGGTCATCTGCTTTCGCTCGGTCGCCGCTTATGTATACGGTGTGTTGACCGATGCGGCCGATAAAACGGCCCAAATTCGGTATTTCTGATCAAACCTGTGATCAAGCCCTTGACCTCGGTAGGCTTACGGCCTCATTTGACGATAATGTTCACACAATTCTTGGAGGCCCGAAATGGCATTTAACCTACCTGATCTACCCTATGCGCATGACGCTTTGGCTGGGCACGGCATGTCTGCCGAAACCTTTGAATTCCACCATGACCTGCACCACAAGGCTTATGTCGACAATGGCAACAAGCTGATCGCCGGGACCGAGTGGGAAAATGCCGCTTTGGAAGATATCATCACTGGCACCTATCAGGCCGGTGCTGTGGCGCAAAACGGCATCTTTAACAATGCCAGCCAACACTGGAATCATATGCAGTTTTGGGAAATGATGGGCCCGAACGGTGGTTCTATGCCCTCAGAACTTGAGGCAGCAATCACTGACAGCTTTGGCAGCGTTGACGCCTTTAAAACCGCATTTTGTGCGGCAGGCGCAGGCCAGTTTGGTGCTGGCTGGTGCTGGTTGGTGAAAAATGCAGACGGGGGTCTGGAAGTGACCAAGACCGAAAATGGTGTCAACCCGCTGTGCTTTGGTCAAACAGCTCTGCTGGGCTGTGATGTTTGGGAACATTCTTATTACATCGATTTCCGCAACAAGCGCCCTGGATATCTCAGCAATTTTGTCGACAAGCTGGTAAACTGGGAGAACGTAGCAAGCCGCATGTAAAGTGCTGACAAGACGGTCCTTTATCCGAGGCCTGCTGGGATCAATCTTGGCAGGTCTTTTTGCTTCCATCTGGGCGTTTTTTATTGAGCCAGCCCTGCGACTGCGGGTCAAAAAATGGCAGGTTCAATCGCCAAAATGGACAGCAGGCGGGTTGAAGATCGCGATTGTATCTGATCTGCATATGGGAGAGCCGTATGTTGGATTGGCCCGGCTGCGCGGTTTGGTTCGGCGCACCAATGCGCTTGGGGCAGATATCAGCGTTATTTTAGGGGATTTGACCGCAGGCCATCGGTTTGTCACCCAGACCGTTGCGGTGGAGCGAACCGCGGAAGAGTTGGGGGCCCTATCGGCGCCTCTGGGTGTTTTTGCAGTCTTGGGTAATCACGATTGGTGGGATGATCCGGCAGCCCAAAAGCGCCGCAAGGGGCCAGTATTGGGTCAGCGCGCTCTGGAGGCCAATAACATTTCGGTATTGGAAAATCAGGCGATTAAGCTTGAACATGAAGCCGGGGCCTTCTGGTTGGCAGGATTGGGCGATCAACTGGCGTTTCGGTTGGGCAATGGTCGGTTTCAGGGGGTTGATGATCTGCCGGCCACGCTGGCGCAGATTTTGGATGACTCGCCTGTTATTCTGCTGGCGCATGAACCCGATATCTTTCCCGAAGAGCCACAGGCGGTTGCCCTGACCCTTTCGGGCCATACGCACGGCGGGCAGGTGCGATTATTTGGCTGGTCGCCGATCGTGCCATCGCGGTATGGCAACAGATACGCCTATGGTCACATCCATGAGAACCACCGCGATTTGGTGGTGTCTGGCGGCATCGGCTGTTCTATTGCGCCGGTGCGGTTTGGTGTGACGCCTGAGATCACACTGGTACACCTTGAGGCCCGGGCATGAGCGACAGTCAAAAAGGTATTTTGGCAATCCTGATCTCTGGTCTTATCTGGGGATTTTCGCCGCTGTATTATAAAATACTGGGTCACGTGCCGCCGGTTGAATTATTGTCGCATCGCGTTGTCTGGTCTGTGGTGTTCTTTGTTGCTGTTCTCTGTTTTCAAAGGCGACTGGGGGCTCTGTGGTCTGCCATTTCCAACTGGCGCAGCGCGGCCACGCTTTTTGCGGCATCTTTGCTTATTGGTATAAACTGGTTTATTTTCATACACTCTATCCAGATCGAAAAAGCCACAGAGGCGAGTTTGGGATACTTTATCTTTCCGCTTGTGGTGGTCTGTATCGGCTGGATAGGGTTTGGAGAGCGCCTGTCGCGGATGCAAAATATCGCAATCGCCTTGGCCGCTTTTGCTGTGGTTATTATCACGGTGTCCCAAGGGGTATGGCCGTGGATTGCGTTGATCATTTCGATCAGCTTTGGCCTTTACGGCTATGTAAAAAAGAAAATTTCGATCGGACCCGTGGTGTCGGTGACGGCCGAAGTTTTGCTATTGGCCCCGTTTGCTGTTGCGGTGCTATATGCTACGCATCGCGGTTTCGGAACCAGTGTTGCGCTTGATGGCGGGATTGGTGGTGTTTTTGGGCAATCGCTGTATGACAGCGTTTTGTTGATGCTGTCCGGCCCGCTGACCGCAACGCCACTGATCTTTTTCTCCTATGCGGCCAAGCGCATCCCAATGGCCACATTGGGGTTGCTGAATTATGTCAACCCGACCTTGCAGTTTATCTGTGCGGTTGCGATTTTTGGCGAACCGATTAGTGGGGTGCAAATTGCAAGCTTTGGATTGATTTGGCTGGCGCTTGCTTTGTATTCTTGCGACAGTTTTCGTCATGAGAGGGTCGGCAGGATATGATATTTTCACAAATCAGTCTGGCCGTACCTGACAGCGCCGCGGTTGGCCAGTTTTATCGCGATATTTTGGGGATGACCGACCAGCGCGACGGGTTGGGATATGGGGGGCAGCAGGCGCATCTGAAGTTTGTTCAGGGGCCGGCACAACCGCCCAGCTCAGATGGATTTTATTGGAAAATTGGCATCACGCTGCCCAACCTAGACGTGGCTGCCACCCATCTGCGCCAAAGCGCTGTGTCGATCTCGCAACCGCGTCAATTCGAAGATATTGGGTATATGGCGCATTGCGTGGATCCTGCCGGCGCCACGATTGAGCTGTTGCAACAGGGTCCAAAGGGCAGTGAGCCCGATCTAGAGGCGGGGCATCCGGTCGCGAATGGCGCAATCCTCGCCCATGTGACCCTACGGGTGCGGGATCTTGCGGCGGCCCAAAATTGGTGCGCCGAACAAGGGCTGCATCTTATCTCGGTGCAGCCGCTTGATGCCTATGGGTTTACGCTATATTTTTATGCCTATAATCAAGAGACCCCGCCGCATGGATCATTGACAGCGGTGGCGAACCGGCCATGGCTCTGGCGGCGTCCCTATACGCTTTTAGAATTGCAGCACCTACATGGGGCAGGGTCGCAACCGGGGGCATCGGGACCACTTTTGGCGCTCGAAGCCCGCGATGCCCAGAGCGCCGGGTCGATATCGCTGCCGTTGGCAGGGTTAAACGTTTAGGTCGCGCCGCAGGCTGTCGATGAGCGGGGTGACACCGGCAACCGTCTGGATAAAGTTCAGCAAGCTTTGATCGGCAAAGCCTTGGTCCACGACATGGGCCAGCAAGGCCTTGAGCGGTGACCAATATCCGTTGGTATCGAGCAGATAAATTGGTTTTTGATGCAGGTCTAATTGGCGCCAAGTCAGCACTTCGAAAAATTCGTCCAGAGATCCGGCTCCGCCAGGCAAGACAACAATTGCGTCACAATTCATAAACATGACCTTTTTGCGTTCATGCATCGTCTCGGTGATGATAAATTGTGTCAAGTCGGTTTTGGCGACCTCATCTTGCATCAAGTGGGTTGGAATCACACCCAGCGTTGCACCGCCATCGGCTTGGGTGGCGCGGGCAACTGCCCCCATTAGCCCAATATCACCTGCACCATAGACCAAACGCCAGTTATTTCGGGCCAGCGCCTGCCCAAAATCATTGGCGGCTTGCGTATAAGCAGGGTTTTGACCGGAGCGTGCGCCACAAAAGACACATATAGAGGGCTGGGGCATGTTTGGTTAACTTCTTTGCATTGACTGTTTTGACCCTTGATAACGTTGTTGCTATGGTCCCACAACTGATGCTATCGGCCGTCGGGGCGATTATCTTATCGTCTCTCGAAGGCCAAAGGGGATACATGTCTAATAATAAAGGTAAAATTGGCGGATTCATGCTTTTTATTGGGTTTTCGCTAATCGTGGGGCTGCTATTTTATGGCGATTTTTTGCCAAAAGAGCACGATCCTGAAGTGGCTTCGACCGAAATGACAAACGATTCTGTGCCGGCCGGGTCCGCAGGAAATACCGCAGGGAATACCGCAGGCACTCAAGCGGAGACTTCAACGACTAATGCAGCGGGAGAATCTGATGCTAAAGCCTCCACAAATGTTACACAAAAAACCGGTGCTGCTAAGGATCGGCTAGCCGGGCTTGACGGCTCCTTAGCTCAGGACGCGCCCGCGATTGCAGATAAAGCAGTTGTGGCAAAGCCCAAAGCGGCCCCCCCTGTTGGTGATGGTCAGACGGCCAAGGTGTCTTTGGATGCGCAAGGCGGCTCGCCGAACGCTGAGATGGCGAGCGACAATACTGATGATACTCAGTCTGCCGCGCAGGATGTATCACGATCAGCTGCTCAAACGAATGTTGGCGCCCAGACAACAGCGCCATCTGAGGACCCGCCAGTCGCCAAAGCGATGGTGGCAAGTGAGACTAACGTGACTTCGGCCACTGAAGATAGTGCTGTGAGCCAACCTGAGTTAAATACAATCGGGGGTGTCACAGCCGAGATGAAAAGTTCATCTGCGGTTGCTGGGGAGGCGGAAACTGTACCTTCGTTTGACGTGGTGCGGGTGGAAGCTGATGGCACCACACTGGTTGCTGGGACCGCCAAGCCCGGGGCCGAGATCACTTTGATGATTGATGGTGATAAATTGGCAGACACCATTGCTGACTCGACTGGCAAGTTTGTTGTGTTTGCCGATGTGGGTCCAGTTGAAACGCTTCGTAGGCTCAGTTTGTCCTCATCGAGCAACAACTCAGTGGTTGTTTCAACTGACCAAGCTTTGCTTGCACCAACAGCACAAACTGCACAATCAACGCCGTCACCGGCTAAAGCTCCTGAGACCGTAACAGCACAGTCTGAGACTGCAGCGGTGCCTGTGGTTGAAAGTGATGTCTTGGAAACAAAAGATATGTCTTCATCTGTGACTTCTTTAAAGATTGCGACACAGACAGAAACGGAAACCGGGACTGCTATGGGGCAGGCCGTGGATCCCCAAGTGCTGACGGGTGCCGCCGCAGCTGCCGACGCCAAAGACGCGCCCAAATCTGTGCTTGTCGAAGATGTGGCTGCCGGTGAAACTCTAGCTCCCGCTGGCGCCGCAACAGCGGCCACGACTGACGTTAGTTCTACTGCGGTCAAAAGTGGCTCGGACGCCGCCGATGGTGTGGTTGCTGCTGTCGCAACCCAGCCGGTATCGTCTGCCAACACTGCAATAACCCAGCCTTCTGCTGTACAGTCTGCGGTGGGTGATGAACCGGTGGCCAATGTGGCGCGAACCCCTACAGCCCCTACGGTCATCATAAGTACCAGCGAGGGTTTAAAAGTCCTGTCAAAGGCCGGCAAGTCGCCAGAAGTTTTGACCAGTGTTGCGCTAGATGTGATTTCGTACAGTGTGCAGGGAGAAGTGCAACTGGCCGGGCGTGCGCCCAGTGACGGCTTGATCCGGGTCTATCTTGACAATCAACCGGTCACCGATGCACCGATCCAACAAGATGGGACCTGGGCGATTGATATGCCGCAAGTCGATACAGGTATCTATACGCTGCGCTTGGATGAAGTTGATGCGAACGGGGCGGTGACGTCGCGTATCGAGACACCCTTTAAACGCGAGTCCAAAGCCGTACTTTTGGCTGAAACCAGCGCTGATGGTGTGCTGGCCCCCAGTGCCGTGACGGTGCAAAAAGGATCAACACTTTGGGCCATTTCGCGGTCGCGATATGGTCGGGGCATTTTATACGCCCGGATCTTCGAGGCCAACAGAGACCGTATTCGTGATCCAGATCTGATTTATCCGGGTCAAATTTTCAAGCTGCCAGACTAAAACCCTTACCGCCGTGCACTGCGTGGCGGCCGGTCTTATTCTAGCCCAAAGCCAGATGTAACGTTTATGGTGCCTCCTTTAGATCAACGCCCCAGCGACCCGGATGCAGGTCGCATGAACGGTAAGGATATCATCCGCCGGGTTGCCCCTTATCTATGGCCGCAAGCGGCGCCAAACATCCGGTTTCGGGTGGTGGTGTCCTTAATTTTGTTGTTGCTGTCGAAGGTGGTGGCACTGGGCGCGCCCCAGCTTTATGGGCGTGCTGTAGATGCCTTATCCCAACGCGATGTGCCAGATCTGCTGCTTGGTGCTGTAGGGCTGACCGTGGCTTACGGCCTTGCGCGTATGGGATCGAGCGGATTTCAGCAGTTGCGGGATGTTGTTTTTGCCCCAGTGGCCCAGCGGGCTTTTCGCGCTGTGGCCCGCGAGACTTTTGAACATCTGCACGGATTATCGCTGCGCTATCATATCAGTCGCAAAACGGGAGCTTTGTCGCGGGTCATTGAGCGCGGGGTTAAAGCCATTGAGTTTCTATTGCGATTTTTGTTATTTTCGATTTTTCCGCTGGTCTTGGAGTTGCTTGGAATTGCGATTATCTTTTTGCAGTTTGACCTTTGGTATGTGGTGATATTGGCGGTCACCATTGCCAGCTATATCTGGTTTACATTTGGGGTGACTGAATGGCGGATCAAATTGCGCCGCGAGATGAACACCCAAGATACAGAGGCCAACCAGCGCGCAATCGATAGCCTGCTGAACTTTGAGACAGTAAAATATTTTGCCGCCGAATCCCGAGAAGTCGACCGCTATGATCACTCGATCTCTCGCTATGGCGTCTCGGCCTTAAAAACCGCGTATTCCCTCGCGTTTCTGAACTTTGGACAATCTGTTCTCATCTCTGGTGGGGTGATTTATGTGATGGTTCTGGCGGCGCTTGGTGTGCAGGATGGCACCATGAGCGTCGGCGATTTTGTTGTGGTTAATGCCTATATGATTCAAGTGACTTTGCCGTTGGGGTTTTTGGGGACGGTATACCGCGAAATTCGCCAATCTCTGGTCGATATGGGCGAGATGTTCGGCTTGCTGGAGCAACCAAAAGAAATCGTCGACAAAGTCGATGCACAGGATTTACGGGTCGAATGTGGCCAGATCGAATTCCGGGATGTCCATTTCCATTATGATTCGAACCGGCCGATTTTATCAGGTGTCAATCTGACGGTTGGACCTGGGCAAACGTTGGCGATAGTTGGGGCCACGGGAGCTGGTAAATCAAGCATTGGGCGCCTGCTGTTTCGGTTTTATGACGTGACCAAAGGTGCCATACTTATTGACGGTCAGGACCTGCGGGATGTGACGTTAAATTCGGTACAAAAGGCGATCGGGGTGGTGCCTCAGGATATTGTGCTGTTCAACGAAACAATCGGTTATAACATTGCTTACGGTAAAGATGACCCGTCTCAGGCCGAGATTATTGCGGCGGCGAAACAGGCTTGTTTGCATGATTTTATTGTCAAATTGCCGGACGGTTATGACACCACCGTCGGGGAGCGTGGTCTCAAGCTTTCGGGGGGAGAAAAGCAACGGGTCGGGATCGCGCGGACTTTGCTGAAAAACCCACCGATTTTACTGCTGGACGAGGCCACAAGTGCCCTCGATGCTGGAACCGAAAATGATATCCAAGTGACGTTGCAAGGCGCTGCCAAAGAGCGCACTGTGATTGTGATTGCGCATCGCTTGTCCACCATAGCAGACGCTGATCACATACTGGTGTTGCACGATGGCCAAGTCTGTGAGTGCGGAACCCACAACCAACTGGTTGCCGCGGGCGGGCGCTATTCTATGTTGTGGCAACGGCAAACCGCGGAAAAATCTGCTTAGGCTGCAGACTGTTGATGACGCTTCTGAGATTTTGTGTTCTCAGAAGCCGCCGCAGGGGTTTATGGATCTGACTGTATGTTGAATTTGGCTGGCAACTTTGGCTTTGTCGGATGGCCTATTGGTGGTCACCAAAGGTTTTTAGATGGGTGAATATAAAATTTGTGGTCTTGTCACGCTTACGTTCCGGTCTCCCAACGCATTTATGCAGCCTTTCGTTCAAAGGCCAGGGGACTTTTGCCCCCCAACGATGATTGGCGATGACGCGGATTATAGGGACTGTTGATATACGGGAATATAGCCCCTTCGGCTTGGCATTTTGTTTCCCAACGATTGCGCCAGATCAGCTCGGCCGTGATGGTTTTGAAGAACGTCTCCACCTTGGAATTATCATAACAATTGCCTTTGGCGCGCATGGATACTGCGACGCCGTGTTTGGTGATAAGCTTTTGGCAGCCTGAAGTGGTCCTGCACAATCAGACAGTCTGTTAAGGTGTATTCCAGCCTTATGAAGGAATACAGAAACGACGAAACGACGGAAGTTTTCAGACCAGTTTAAGGCCAAGGTTGCGCTTGCGGCGTTGCGTGGTGACCGAACGATACAAGAGATTGCAGCAAAGCACAGGGTGATCCAAATCAGGTGAGCACG
>Ga0115562_1001747_pt1 | contig 15777 bp, 16 predicted proteins | sample COGITO_mtgs_1105_6_FD_87200 | JGI IMG/M metagenome (GOLD analysis project Ga0115562, IMG submission 87200) | Pelagic marine microbial communities from North Sea - COGITO_mtgs_110516 | ecosystem: Environmental > Aquatic > Marine > Epipelagic | place: Germany:Helgoland, sampling site Kabeltonne...
ATAGCCTTTTTCAACCACTTGGCGGACGGCTTCTTGTTTAAATTCATCGGGATATTTTTTATTCATAACACTTTTTACCTTACTTCGGTTTCTAAGTAAAAAGTGTCTACAGTTTCAGGGGAAGAACAGGTATTATACCTCAGCCATCGATTTTTTTGGACTTGACCATGCGTTAGCAACGGCTTTAACGAGCGTAGCCAACGGAATAGCGAAGAACACGCCCCAAAAACCCCACAAACCACCAAAAAACAACACCGCAATTATAATATATACAGGATGTAAACTTACCGCTTCTGAAAATAATATGGGTACTAATGCGTTGCCGTCTAATGCTTGAATAATGCCATAGGCAATCATCAAGTACCAAAAATCAGGTGTTAGCCCCCATAGAAATAAGGCGACTATAGCCACAGGGATGGTGACAACAGCTGCACCTATATAAGGGATCAGTACTGAAAAACCGACCAACACCCCCAGTAATAAAGAATAACGTAAATCCATAAACGCAAAAGTTACTGCCGATACTGTACCTATAATGATAATTTCAATGACCTTACCACGAATATAATTAGCAATTTGCAGGTTCATTTCAGCGCCTACTTGTTTGATCAACCGTCGTTCACTGGGTAATAATGAAGAGATATTAGATACTAGCATTTCTTTATCTTTAACCATGAAAAACACCATCAGCGGCACCAAAATCATATAAATTAATAAAGCACCAAGCCCACCCAAAGAACTAAATGATGCCGACAATAATTGTTCTGCTAACACCACTACTCTTTCATTGATGCCATCCAACACATCCTGAATTTGAGTGAGTTGCACAAGATCGGGATAGGTCTCGGGCAATTTTAATAACCACACCTGCCCTTTATCCCATATCTGCGGCATTTCTTTGATCAAATTAATGCTTTGTTGGGCAACAACGGGCACAAGGCCTACGAATGTTAAAATTGATACGCTGATAAAACCAAATAACACCAGCATAGTGGTATATGTGCGAGATAGACCTAGCTTACAGAGTTGGGCAACCGGCCAATCCAGTAAATATGCGATAACCGCGGCGACTAAAACAGGCATTAAAATTCCGCCCCAAACCGCCAGCAATAATGAACTGATAAGCAATAATAATAAAAGCATCATTGAATCAGGATCAGAAAATTTTCGCTTATACCAACGTTCAAAAACGTTTAACATCTAATGTCCTTGTATATTATGCATCACCAATAAAAAATGGTTATTGGTGATAATGGAAATTCATCTTCACGATGGATACATTATTGCACAACCGTCGCCCGATAAAATACAACTTAACCCAGATTACAGAAATAAAAAGGGGCTACGTTTGCAATTAGATTGGTTATGTCGTTTTGGCAACGTTAAAGCTATCTTGCGACTAAAAATCGCTTAATTTAGGTGATGTTTCGAAACATTTTCAAATAGTAGCCAGCAAACAATTATTATAAGAAGGCACGTTTACCGACGGTTTTGATAGTAATATTAGATACTTACTGGATAAAAAACTGGCATTTAACTAATTGCATGCAAGGCAAACCGGCGATAGCCCTGAAGAAAAACTGTCACAAATACGCATTTAATTTACATTGTTTTCCTATTGTTAATCAGTTACCTCAAGCGCTGATTAAGCCTTTTGATGCGGATTCACCGTTTAAAGAATTCAATCCATCTAGTTTGGGTCCACTGCTTGTTATTCACAAATTAAGAGACTTTATCGCCATGACAATCCATTATGGAGATGAGGCAGATATGGAATTACTAAAATATGCCCATATATTAATAGGACAAGTTTTAGATTTATTGACTACATCATTGCTCGTTGTTGAAAATAGCGGGCAGTCAATCCACTAGATATTTTTGTCTGTTGAACAACAATAAAAAAAACAAACTAGATTAACATATTAGATAGGATTGAACTTATTAGCGGCAAGTTGATCCATAACAAACGTATGTATTTAATAATGAATACTGACATATAATATAGACACACTAAATTAGACGTAATCTATGAGAAAACCTATTGCTAACATTGTTATTTCTGCCTTGAGTATATTTATATTAGGCACTATGTCTGTTGGTGCAGTGAATAAGAAAAATGTCTTACCCGAAATAGGTGTGGTGGCATCTAGCGCTATCAGCTTAGATAAAGAGGTGTTGATTGGCGACGCGCTTATGCGTCAACTGCGTGGTCAGGCACCTATCATTAACGATCCATTGTTAGATGAATATATTCAAGACATTGGTAATCGCTTGGTAACTCAAGCGGACAACGTTAAATTCCCCTACAAGTTTTTTATTGTTAATAGTCCGGATATCAATGCTTTTGCTTTTTTTGGTGGACATATAGGTATTCACACTGGGCTTATTTTTAATGCCAGAAATGAATCTGAATTAGCTTCTGTGTTAGCTCATGAAGTGAGTCATGTTACTCAAAGACATATTGCTCGAAGTATTGAAGCGAGACAAAAATCGTCACCTTTGCAAATTGCCAGTTTGCTGGGCAGCATATTACTTGCCGTAGTGAGTCCAGAAGCAGGTATGGCGGCTATCTCAGTTAGTAATGCAGCCTCTGCGCAATCTTCAATTAATTATACAAGACAAAATGAAAAAGAAGCTGACAGAGTCGGTATTGCGATATTAGCGGAAGCAGGGTTTGATCCCAATGGTGCAAGCAGTTTCTTTGGTATATTGGCTGAAAAAAATCGTCTTAAATCAGTACCCTTAGCATTTTTACTCACTCATCCATTACCTGAATCTCGGATTGCCGATGCAAGAACACGAGCAGCAGCTTTCAGAACACGGAATATACCCGAAAGTATCAACTTTCACTTAGCTAAGACAAGAATTATTGCGCGCTACTATGCCAATCCTAAGCGTAACATTGAGTATTTTTCTGACATATTGCAAAAACAAAGTTATATTTTTAAACAAGCAGCTGAATATGGTTTAGCGTTATCATATTTGGCCAACGAACAATTAAAACCCGCATTAAAATTGATAAATATACTGTTGAGCAAAAACCCAGATAATTTATTCTATTTAGATACCTATACCGATATTGCTATAGAAATGAATCAACATACAAATGCCATTGACAGATTATCAGCACAAATTATTCATGCACCTTTCAACCCAGTGTTGACCTTAAACTTGGCCAATGTGTTGATCCAATCTGGAAATTTTGAGCGGGCCATATCCCTTTTAAAAGATTATTTACTCATTAATCCAGACAATATGTTGGCCTACGATTTGCTTTCAGATGCCTATCGCATTAGCCAGCAAAAGCTAGAGATGCACCAGGTAAAAGCCGAAGTTTATGCATTAGTGGCGGCTTATCCAAAAGCAATAGATGAATTACATACAGCTTACAATTATGCTGACAAACGTAAAATTGAGAAACAAAGGATAAGGGCCAGAATACAGCAATTCAGAGCCGCGCAAGAACGATTACAAACCCTTTAGCACATTAATAGTGTGTATTAGTTGTTTCGCACTTTGTTCGCCTTTCAATTGCTTTTGTACTTTCCCGTTGGCATCAAGAATATAAGTTGTCGGCAAGGCGTTAGGTGGTCGGTTCCATGGCATTGAATTAAGACTATCTATTACAGGAAACTGGATATTATATTTTTGTTGAAGTGCCAATAGTTGCTCATTGTTCAAGGGGTCAAAACTGATTGCAAAAATATTTACTTTATCTTTATTTTGTTGATAGAAATGGTTCAACTCAGGTATTTCTCGCAAACATGGCGCACACCATTCGGCAAAGTAATTAACTACGGTCCAGTCTCCTTGTGAATTATTCCAACGATGAGTCTCTCCATCAAGTGTAGTAAAATCAAATCTTAACGCTTGTTGAGCCCACAAACCTATTAACAAAGCTAAAGACGCAATCAGTACAATAACAATTTTTTTCAAAATAATAGTGCCCAAAATATGGGTTACTCTCGTAACCAGATTAATAAAATGTAGAATACTACGTATAAATAAGATATCTCATTCTAAGTAAAAATACATTCATGACTGATCTTAAAATTTTACATAACCCTAGATGTTCGAAAAGTCGCCAAACCCTTAAGTTACTGAATCAAAAAGGACTCGAGCCTCACATTATCGAGTATTTAAAAACGCCCATCAGTGCAAAGGAATTGAAGCTTATCATTAACCAATTAGGCTTTTCTTCGCCAAGGCAATTAATGAGAAAAGGTGAAAACGCTTACAAACAACAAAATTTAGAAGACCTAACATTAACCGAGGACTCACTCATTAGCGCGATGCTTAGTACGCCAAAACTCATCGAACGACCTATCGTTATATTTAACGGTAGAGCCGCTATCGGTCGTCCTCCTGAATCTATTTTGGATATTTTATGAGCCAAGCTTTGGATATATCATGAGTAAAATAGTACTGATTTTATACTACAGTCGTCATGGCGCTACTCAAGCTATGGCTAACAGCATCGCATTAGGAGTTGAAAAATCAGGACTTGAGGCACGCCTTCGCTGTGTTCCTGAAGTTAGCAACAATTTCAGCAATATTCAGAATTCAGTTCCCAGTTCTGGCGACCCATATGTGGTAAAACAAGACCTAGATGATTGTTGTGCATTGGCACTTGGCAGTCCCACTCGTTTCGGTAACATGGCAGCACCTCTCAAGTACTTTTTGGATGACACCAGCGCTCAATGGTTGGCAGGTACTTTAGAAAGTAAACCAGCTTGTGTTTTCACTTCTTCATCCAGTATGCATGGTGGGCAAGAGACAACCTTACTTACTATGATGATCCCCTTGTTTCACCACGGTATGGTATTATGTGGATTGCCTTACTCTAACCCAGAATTACACACCACATTGTCTGGTGGAAGCCCCTACGGCGTCACACATTTGGCCCAGGGCGACAACAAAACCAAACTCACTAATGAAGAGCAAACATTGTGTATCGAGCAAGGCAGAAGGCTGGCTTTTTTAGCGGTTAAACTTAGCAACCTAAATACGAAATAAGCAACCTGTATACGAGATAAGCAACATGACATTTAACAGCACTTTCTTTCGACGACTAACCCTAACCGGCTATTTACTTCTGATTGTTTGGTTAGTGGTCTGGCATTTTATCTTAACCATAGATAAAACCACCTCAACTCTGTTTACTTTGCTATTTTGGTTATTGCCAATTTTATTACCATCTAAAGGACTAATAGAAGGCAAGCCTTATACTTATGCATGGACCAATTTTATTGTAATGTATTATTTATTGCATGGTTTAACTGCTGTATATGCCGTTGAAGGTGAAAGGTTGTATGCCCTAGTTGAAATAATATTATGTACTTTATTATTCACCGGCTGTAGCTTTTATGCGCGTGTCAGAGGGCGTGAACTTGGCTTGGGTATTCGCAAACTTAAAGAAGAACTATTAGAAGAAAAACAAGCATTCGAAAGTTTAAAAACTAAAGAGTTAAAATAGATTTAACAAAGGGTATAGTGAGTTTTCGCTGCTGTTGCAGCGAATGCTCATCAAGGATATCCAAAGATGCAATCAAGGCTGGCATATCTCGCTGCCAATGATTGACCAAGTATTTGGCTACATCCTTCGACATATTCAACCCTCTATGTTGTGCTTTAACTATCAACGCCTTTTGTCTCTGTTCGTCAGTCAATGAATAGAGTTGAAAATTAGTGCCCCAAGTCAGCCTTGATGTGAGATCAGGTAGCTCTAGGGATAAGAGTTGAGGAGGTTGATTCCCTGTTATGACTAAGCAACTATTGTTCTGTTCTTTCACCCGATTAATCAAATCAAATACAGCTATTTGCCAAGCACTTTCACTCTGCAATTTTTCAATGTCGTCGAGGCAAATCAAACGATAATATTCTAGCCCTAACAGCACATCTGGTGACAAATGTTGTTTTTCATCAAAGCTTAGATAAATGCACGTATCACCAGCCAACTCGGCTTGTTGGCATGTTGCATACAACAAGTGACTTTTACCCAAACCAGAGTCAGAAAACAAATATGTCAGCCAATTATTCACTTTTTTATTTTGAAGTTGGCTAAATAGCGCGTTCAGATGACTGCATGCTTGAGCATTTTGGCCGGGGATAAAGCTGGCAAATGATTCAGTGTCTTTTAAGCCAATAGGCAATGAAAGTTGACTACTTACTTGACCCAAAAGAACTCCAAACCAAGTATAGGCTGACCAAAATCATCAACAACGGGTCTAATTTTGCTATCTAAGCTCAGGGCGTTGGTTAAATCATCAATGTCACCTAACAAATCCAACTCAAAGGTGGCACGTGGTCCTTGTTGTTGAATCAAAGTGACGCCATTTACAATACTCATATTTTTTAGAGACCTCAAAGCTAAGCTGTAGTATGTGAGAGTGTCAATATTGTTAACAACAATTTGAACCTTAGTATCTGCTCGATCAATTTGAGCCAGATCAATCGCATATTTCAACGATAACTGATCAGCCAATGTATTTATTAAACCCTCTGCAATCATCAATGGGTGCTCACCTTGTAATTGTCCTGCCAATAATCCCTCCCCCTCTATCATGGTCCAGTCAGCCGACCATTTGAGAGCCGGTTTTGATTGTGTCATCTCACCGTTTTGATCCACTTCAAATGATTGATTATCACTAAGATAGATTCTCGCAGAAAGCACAGACGGAACTGAATAACGTTCACTAGCTAGAGATATTTGAGCACTAAACCCGCCCCAGATATCATATACCCCCAAATTTTGTATATCATCAAGATCCCATACAGGAAACATTAAAGTAATGCCTCTTTGAGCAGCGCGCAAACTCAATTGTTGATAAATGTCAGAATATTCTGATGGCCTAGCAATTCTTCTATCTGAATTATCAGACGACTTGATAGCCAACCAAATTAATGAGTCAGGACGCCTTTTGTCCCAAACAGGAAAACCAGCACTGCGGATCACACTTTCCACTCGCTGAGGATCAAAGTTAACAACTAAATAGAGTTGGGATTGTTGCTTTTCATAACTATAAGATCTGACAAAACGCGTCGCCCTAGTGATAGCATATTTAATTTTTTGGTCAGTGAGTAAATCGTCATTCCCTCGAGCTTTGATAAGCACTTGCTTAAAGGCGAGACTAAAAGCATTATTTTGTGTTTGTTCTGACTGATTATTTACGGGGATCTTAGCATCGTATAAATCATCAATAACCGCTGCATTAACAGTCTGCCAAGTGAGTATCCACATAAGCAAAAAAACTAATATTACAGGGTGTATTTTTATTGGCATCAGGGCCAACTCTCCTCAAAACATATTTCTATGGGTATTGTCTTTTATTTGAGAACAAAATTCATCAATTGTTTATCAAACAATATAATCAAACCACCTTAAAATGAAAATTCACAGTTATTTGAGTAACTCTGTCGTTGGTATTATTTGTGCAAGCTGCTAAAATCTGCCCTCTTTTTTGCGGTCATACTGAGGAAAATACGTGAGCGATAAAAATTCATCACTAAGTTATAAAGACGCTGGGGTTGATATTGATGCAGGTAATCAACTAGTTGAAAGAATTAAATCGGTCGCAAAAAAAACTCACAGGCCTGAAGTCAGAGGGGGTTTGGGTGGTTTTGGTGCTCTGTGCTCATTACCAGATAAATATAAAAGACCATTACTAGTATCAGGCACCGACGGTGTAGGTACCAAACTCAGATTGGCAATGGACTTAAAACAGCACAGTGGTATTGGCATAGATTTAGTTGCAATGTGTGTGAATGACTTAATTGTACAAGGTGCAGAGCCTTTATTTTTCCTAGACTATTATGCCACCGGAAAATTGAACATAGAAACAGCAACAGAAGTTGTGTCTGGTATTGGTAAAGGTTGTGAATTATCAGGCTGCGCACTCATAGGCGGTGAAACTGCTGAAATGCCGGGTATGTATCATGGTGAAGATTACGATGTGGCTGGTTTTTGCGTAGGTGTAGTCGAAGCAGATGATGTGATTGATGGTTCACGTGTTGCTCACGGAGATGCGCTAATTGCTCTAGCCTCTTCTGGTCCTCATTCCAATGGCTACTCTTTGATCCGTAAAATTTTAGAAATATCCGCAAGTGATACAAGTGAAGTGCTAGAAGGTAAAGCCTTATCCGAACATTTACTTGAGCCAACCCGCATTTATGTTAAGAATGTGCTGTCTTTGTTAGAACAAATACAAGTTAACGCTATATCTCATATTACTGGTGGTGGATTTTGGGAAAATATTCCAAGAGTTTTACCTCAGGGAACCAAAGCTGTGATCGATGGAAATAGTTGGCAATGGCCCGCAATTTTTAATTGGTTACAAGAAAAAGGTAATGTAACGACTCATGAAATGTACCGTACCTTTAACTGTGGTGTCGGTTTGATGATCGCATTACCCAATGGTAAAGCTGCTCAAGCGATTGATATTTTGAGCAAACTTGGCGAAAACGCATGGCAGATTGGGTATATAGAAAATAGTGACGCCGAACAACAGGTTGAGATAAATTAAGTGACTGAGCGACAGGCGAATAAACAGCAAAAGTCCATAGTTGTATTGGTCTCAGGAAATGGTTCGAACTTGCAAGCGATCATCGATGATATTTCTCAGCTAAAAATTAATGCTAATATTTCAGCGGTTATCGCAAACCAGGCAACAGCTTATGGGTTGACTCGTGCTGAAAACGCTAGTATCCCAGCTATTTATATTGATCATAAAGGTTTCGAAAGTAGAGAGGAATATGATGCTCAAATGGTTCGTTGCATAAACGAGTACAATCCGGATCTTATTGTATTGGCTGGTTTTATGCGCATTCTTACTTCAGGTTTTGTAGAAAATTATATCGGTAAGATGTTGAACATTCATCCATCTTTGTTGCCCAAGTACAAAGGGTTAAATACACACCAAAGAGCGATTGACGCAGGAGATGAAGAACACGGTGCATCAGTTCACTTTGTCACGCCAGAGTTAGATGGTGGGCCGGTAGTATTGCAGTCTAAGGTGCCTGTATTTGAGCAACAAGATACACAAGAATTAGCTGATAGAGTTCAACAACAAGAGCGTCAAATGTATCCACTTGTCATTCAATGGTTTTGTGAAGACAGGCTTAAAATGGTCAATAACAAAGCAGTTTTAGATAATGAAATATTAGCTGAAGAGGGTTACGCAATTGGCTAAATTGATTGCGTTATTAACAATAACCTTATTTTTGGGTTTAACTTTTGGCGTAAATACACGTGTTCATGCCGAAACTGAGCAGTTAATAGGTTTTGAGGCGCAATACACAGTCTATCGATTTGGTAGACGTTTAGGTAAAGCCAGACTGAGTTTAAAAGCCGATGAGGATAATCTATATAGATTAGATTACTACTCTAAAGTGGCAGCCTTCTTTTTATCAGACATTCGTTCTGAAACCAGTTTTTTTTCGTTTGAAAATAATCAATTACAACCACATACCTACGCTTATAGCCGCAGCGGAACCGGTTCAAATAAAAACACACAAATTCATTTTAATGCTGATAAATCTACAGTTACCATCAATCAAGCAGAGTCAATAGATTGGCTAGGTCAACTAGATAACCAGCTTTATCGCTTGGATGTGCAATTAAAATTAGCCTCTGGTAAGTGTGAATTTGTCTATGACATTATTAATAATAGAGGACAGATGCGTCATTATGTCTTGAAAGTAGTAGGCAAAGAACAGCTCGATTTACCTTTCGGTATGATTGAAGGTATCAAGGTCAAAATTCTTCGAGAAAATTCAACAAGAGAAACAATAGCTTGGTTTTCACCACAGTTAAATTATCAGTTAGTTAAGTTACAACAATTCAAAAGTGGTAATGAACAAGGTGAAATTCGTTTGAAACATTTCAAATCACAAAATACCCATTAGAAACAAATAACTGATACCGCATTAACCCGTCTGTGATTATGTTGCTAAGCTATCATTTTAATTTGTACAGTATTGTTTGAAATTTCTATCCAAATAAAAGTAATTACTTGATCTTTAAACTTGAATTTCACATGACTAAAATATACTGTTAAATTGAGGTCTGACCACTATTAATTGGAGTCATTATGCAAATCTTAATTTGTTTTTTATATGTGATAGCAACGCTCGGTGCAGTAAGCTATTTTAGAATGAAGTTGTTTAATGCTACTGTCGCCTTGTTTTGCTTGTTCATACTTGGCAGTATTCTAGGGGTGATAGGTGAATTCAGTTGGGTAATCTTCTTACTTGCGGCCCTGCCCCTTAATATTGAATCTGTGCGTAAACAATACATCAGCGAACCTATCTTAAAACTCTACAAAAAAATTATGCCTGAAATGTCTAGCACAGAAAAAGATGCTATCGATGCGGGCACTGTTTGGTGGGATGGCGAGATATTTAGTGGTAATCCAAATTGGCAGACACTGCATAGTATTCCACAAGCTCGACTCACAACTGAAGAACAAGCCTTTTTAGACGGGCCTGTAGAAAAAGTGTGCAGAATGTGTGATGACTGGGAAGTGACACACAAGAATGCAGATCTGTCTGCAGAAGTTTGGCAGTATTTAAAAGACAATAAATTCTTTGCTATGATCATCAAGAAAGAATTTGGTGGCTTAGATTTTTCTGCTTATTGCCAATCTCGTGTACTACAAAAACTATCCAGCGTGAGTGCAGTTTTATCCACAACAGTCGGTGTGCCTAATTCATTAGGACCTGGTGAGTTACTCCAGCACTATGGAACTGAAGCACAAAAAAACCATTATTTACCCAGATTAGCAGTGGGTGATGAAATTCCATGTTTTGCACTAACGGGACCAGAAGCAGGCTCAGATGCAGGATCATTGCCTGACAGTGGTATTGCATGCAAAGGACAGTGGAATGGCGAAGAAATTCTCGGCATGCGCCTTACCTTTGACAAACGTTATATTACCTTAGCACCAGTTGCGACTGTCATTGGCTTGGCTTTCAAAATGTATGATCCAGAGGGATTATTAGGTGATGAAAAAGAATTGGGTATTACCTGTGCTTTATTGCCTAGAAACACTAAAGGTATGGAAATAGGCAACCGCCATTTCCCATTAAACGTTCCTTTTCAAAATGGGCCAATCAGAGGTCAGGATATATTTGTACCTTTAGATTACATTATCGGCGGTACCAAAATGATCGGCCAAGGCTGGCGAATGTTAGTAGAATGCTTGTCTGTAGGTAGAGTAATTACGCTTCCATCAACTTCTGCGGGTGGTGCTAAGAGTATTGCCTTAGCCACTGGTGCTTACGCTCGTATCCGTCGTCAATTTAAAATGCCTGTTGGTAAAATGGAAGGTATTGAAGAGATGTTAGGACGTATAGGTGGCAACGCTTACCTTATGGATGCAGTCACATCCTTTTCAACCAAAGGTGTAGATTTGGGTGAAAAGCCTTCCGTTATATCCGCTATCTGCAAATATCATTTAACAGAAAAAATGCGTCAGGTCGTCAATGACGCCATGGATGTACATGGTGGTAAAGGTATTATGCTTGGACAAAACAACTATTTGGGCCGCGCTTACCAAGGCGCACCTATTGCTATTACAGTAGAGGGAGCCAACATTCTGACACGTAATATGATGATCTATGGGCAAGGTGCAATGCGCTGTCACCCATATGTGTTGACAGAGTTATTCGCTGCCAACAACCCTGATGCTGAAGAAAGTTTAGATCAATTTGATCAAGCTTTATTTGGGCATATTGGATTTACTATCAGTAACTTATTCCGCAGTTTATGGTTCTCATTGACAGGCGCGCGTTTTACTCAGGCTCCTTTTACTGATGAAACGACAGGCTACTATCGTTCTATGCAACGTTATAGTTCTAATATGGCTTTTCTATCTGATGTTGCCATGGCTTTATTGGGTGGTGAATTAAAACGCCGTGAACGCATATCAGCTCGCTTAGGTGATGTATTAAGTTATTTGTATCTCACCTCATGTGTGTTGAAACGGTTTGATGATGAAGGTCGCAAAGCTGACGATTTACCTCTAATGCATTGGGCTATGCAAGACAGTTTACATAAATTAGAAGTGGCGTTAGAAGAGCTACTCGATAACTTCCCTTCTGTGATAATGGGCAAAGCACTCAAATTAATCATTATGCCATTTGGTAAAAACTATAAGCGTCCTTCGGATCAATTAGAGCATGATATCGCCAGACTGCTACAAACGCCAAGTGAAGCCAGGAGCCGTTTAGGCGCCGGCCAATACTTGTCTCGCGTGCCCGGAAGCTTGATGGGTGATCTGGAACAAACTCTTGAAAATGTTCTGGCAGCAGAGCCCATTTATAAAAAGATATGCAAGACCGCAAAACAATATTTACCTTTTACCGAGTTAGATAAGGTGGCAGATAGAGGACTTGAATTAGGAGTGATTACCGAAGAACAAGCTGAGCTGCTCAGAGAAACAGAAAAAGGTCGATTGCGAACCATCAATGTTGATGATTTTGACCCAAGTGAATTAGTACAAAGTGTTCAAAACGAGCAAAAAGAAAAACCCAAAAGAAAACCAAGGGCACCTAAAGCCACTTAAACTTCTCTTTAAAGCTCTGTGAATCAGGTTTTTTTATTATTGCAGTTAACACACATTTTTGCGCCATTGTCCGGCGCGGTGTCCGCTAAGGGTTTTTGATTTGAATTCCTCGCTTCGGAAGTTTTAAGCCAAATACTCTTTTTATAAAGTACATTTATACATGCTGGGCGTCCGACCTTACCTTTCAAGTCATTTATTCCATATTTATCCCACAAATAGGGTTAACAGCAAAATAAGTGACCAGACAAAATGGTTGAAAACCATTTTGAACATATGCAAGATAACCGAAGGACAAATTACAGCGGACGGGCCGCGGGACGTACTTTGTATAAATGCTGCCGCGACTAAAGCTCTTAACCTCTAAAAAAAAGTGCTTAAGCAGTGGCGGAGTCACATAATATCTATATAGCCAAATTCGAAACTATATAACTCTTCGAAATACTATACTTAACAATTTTTTATTGATTTATTACAATGGATGTTTATAGAGTTTGCTTCTATACCAGTTTTACTTCTCATCTGCCTGATAGACTGCCACAAGATACACCACCTTCATTGTTTGTTTCACTCCGGTTGAACTGGCTGCCGCATGATACGCTATTTTCATTAGAGGCTTCACAACGGTTTACCCCCCTATCCACAGCAAGAGCAATATTGGCTAAGGTAATGACAATAAAAATAGGCATGCGGAAATGTCATAAAGGCAACACCTACTTTAAAAATAACGCCCCGCCTTAATCGGTACGTTATGTGTTCTCATTTATTGAAATAAATGAGATTATTTTTTCTTTTTTGACGATGATACTGCTATAAATATAATAATAAATACCACCACTACACCGCCAATTGCTGTCCAAGTCATTTTGATTCCTTTTCATTAAATTTTACTGTTATTTAAATGTTTACATTAGCATCAGTAGATAGAGATTGAACATCAATCAAAAAGATTATTAGTGCGACCTTACAAGCTATACTCGCCTTGCAACTTAGGAGGAAATCATCTATCAACACAGCAGTTAATGCAAGAATTATTATCAAAAGCATACACTCACAGAATAAAACAGAACCACATTTAGATGAAATATTAAACCGCCTGTCTGTTTGATGGTTTAATTTTGGTCTGCCCCCTTTTATACATCTAGTTACCAAAACAGACTCTCAATCATTGTAGATTTAAGTGTAAACGCCCCACCCCTGACCTAAAAGTTTACTGTGTCCCTAAGGGATCCCACTTCATGTATTTTAGGCGTGACAGCTGTAAGGCACTTCTTCAAAATAACATCTTCTTTCATGGTACTGGTCTTTAGTGATGTTTGGCGATTGATCTGATCATCAAGTACCATGAATATTCCAAATTATTTTAAAATTACTTGCCAACTTATTTTGTGGGATAAGTCAGACTCAGACTCCAGTTTTAACTAATCACTTTTGTCACATTTTAATCGTATATTTGAGACAGTTTTGCTAAGTTTTAGTTCTGACTTTAGGGTCGTATTTGCCTTACTAAACATTCACAATTTTTGGAGTATCCACCATGCAGCATTCTACCAAATTTGATCTCATTCTCTACGGCGCGACAGGCTTTACCGGCAAGCTTACGGCTGCCTACCTGGATCGCCATCCGGAACTGGCCGGCAGGCGCTGGGCTATAGCTGGGCGCAATGCTGGGGCATTGGAGGCAGTGCGAGCGACACTCACGAGCCAACAAGTAGAAGTGGTGACATGCCCGCTCAATGATGCGGGCGCAGTAAAGGCTATGGTGCAATCAACTCATGTTGTGATCACTACCGCAGGCCCCTATTCGACTTACGACGGTGATAAGCTCCTAGGCGCATGTGCGCGTGCGGGCGTCCACTATTCAGACTTGTCGGGTGAAGGCTTTTGGCAGCGTGAGATGATTGACCAATACCACGAAATAGCCCAGGCAAGCGGTGCCAAAATTGTGCTCGGCGGTGGCGTTGACTCAATTCCCAGCGACCTAGGTGCGTTCATGGCACTACAGGAAATTGGGCTAGAGTCCCAGAGTTCCCAGAATGCGGAGAGTATTCAGCTGTCCGGCGTATATAAAGAATATAGCGGTTCGTTCTCTGGGGGAACTCTAGCCTCGGGGAGAGCTCGCGAAGCAGCCATCAAGAGCGGACGATTGACGCGCGACGCACTTTGCAACCCTTACATACTTGCACCGGGGGCGCAACGCGCAGACTCGGAATGTACGACTCTCGACGGCATGCCCCACAAATTTCGATACCAGAAAGACAAAAAACTCGGAGTGCTTCTGCCATTTTTCATGGGCAAAATCAACGCACCGGTAGTGCGGCGCTCACTCTCGCTCCAAGGCCTTGCGGGTGTAGTCACTTACCGAGAGTGCTGCTCGCCCGGTATGTGGTTTAAGGTCGCCTGGCTTTACATCAGCCGAGGTCTTGGATACCCGCTAGGCGAATCTATCAACTTCAAACCCAAATCCGGGCAGGGACCACCCAAGTGGATGCTCACCCAGGGTGCTTTTAAGGTCGAGATTACTGCTCAAGCCTCTGACGGCCGCACAGCCAAAGCCATCATCTCGGGCAAGGGTGATCCAGGCTACGGCGCAACCTCCAAAATGCTCAGCGAAGTCGCTCTGTGCCTGCTAAACGATCACCAACAACAGCCATCTGATGGCGGCGTTCTAACACCCGCGACAGCAATGGGCCATAAGCTGGTTGAGCGACTCGACGCCGCTGAGAATGGAACCTTCATGCAACTTTATATTGCCTAAGAGTGCAGTTCAGTTCAGTTCAGTTCAGTGCAGTTCAGTTTGCATAAATACAAGGTGAACTGCTTGTTGGAAGTGTGAAACCAAGGCAACCAGCTTGCATAACTTGCAAAATCTTGCTGCTAGCAAAGCATACTTGGCGATTATTTTGCGCTAGGTAATATGTTGAGGCACATTTACCAGGCTGACCCGGGGTAATCTGGCAATTTATTTACATGGATGATTTTAGTGCACCTGTGGCTGACTTAATTATTTTAAGTGCGCGGTAATAAAACGCACTGATTGAGCGCATTCAAGGTGCGTAAGAGGAGTACCTGCGCAAGCGGATGCCCTTGATGCCGCGGTGATAGCGGGTACTATGGCAAAGTTGATGTGGGTTTTGGCTGAGATATCGCACTCTTCTGCGTCCCTTACAAAAATAGCTGGGTTAACCCTTTTAACGTACTATATTTTTACCAGTTA
>Ga0115562_1001758_pt1 | contig 15703 bp, 20 predicted proteins | sample COGITO_mtgs_1105_6_FD_87200 | JGI IMG/M metagenome (GOLD analysis project Ga0115562, IMG submission 87200) | Pelagic marine microbial communities from North Sea - COGITO_mtgs_110516 | ecosystem: Environmental > Aquatic > Marine > Epipelagic | place: Germany:Helgoland, sampling site Kabeltonne...
AAATAACTATCAAATATTTTATCAACAGATTCATCCCGTGTATTTGGGTCTAAATGTTCATCGAATAAAACTTTGTTCATTTCATCGTGATACTTGTCCTTTACTTCTTTTGAACTATATGTTGCTTTATCTTTTTTCCCAAACCTATGTTTGAATTCTGCCACTACTTTATCTTCGATGTTTGGACTGATTTCAAGCAATCGGTCGAATTCTTCTTTATACGAATTTAACATATCATTTGGTGCCTTTCGCTCTTTTGGATGTTTTGCCATCTCTACCTTAATATTTTGATAAAATTTAGACCAACTTATTGAGCTGATACGATGTGCTTCATTTAATTCATTTATTTTATAATATTGTGCAATTGTTGTTAAAATACCTGCAATAATATTGATTGCACCAATAGTCATTTGGGCCAATACTTTGTATTCTTCTGGAAATTTATCTTGGGCGAAATTAGCTGTTCCTGTAATAGTAGACATAATAATTACAGGGATTGTATAACGAGCTGCCCGCGCACTATATATGTTAAATGAACGACTATGCAACCATCGATAACACATTGCTTTATCAGCCCATTCAAAAAATATTTCTTCATTATGTTCAGTCCAATTGTTTATTTGTACTTTTTTTACTATTTCATGATTAATATTACTCGATGATGATTGTGAAGAAGAATCTGTCATTTTATATATTAACTTAACTTTTTTATTCTGTTTTTTACGAAATATAAAGATATTATTTGCGTAAAATATACCAATTTATAACTTTATAAATTATATAATAACACGTTATATTATGGATGAATGCAACACAAAGTTTAAAGATATTATCCGGAAATCTGAAAAAATAGAGGTAACCATTGGAAAACTAGAAACAAAAATGAAGGAATTGCAGCAAAAATTTCAATCGGCGTCAAATCACGAATTGAATCCATTGCTTATATATAGTCTTGATTCGGTATTTTTTCAGTTTTATGTCTGCAATATTCAGAAAGATAATTTCTTGCAAGTATTTCACTTAATACAAAATCATATTTATTGCGATTTGTTTAAATTGCATCGCATTTTATGCGACTATGTACAACATAACATTCAAGATAAAAAAATAAATGCCCTTCTAAACGCTGGTAATTATCCCGTTTACAAAGATTTAGAAAAATATAAAGTGTACGACCGAAATGTCATGGAATCGATATTTAAAAATATAGTCACCATCATTAATGCTATACACGAATATTGTAAAAATGATACACGTGGTTTTAAACAGCATAAGGAATCTATCAAAAATGGTTTTCATTATGACAAATTATTACAAACATTTCATTTCAATAACCGCGTTGTCGAAGAACAAATCAGCTTATTTTCAAACTTTTTAAAATATAGTTGCAATTATCATGTCGAGTTTTTGCAAAAAATATACCAAAAAATATACGACCTCTATTACGAAATACCCCCCTTGTTTGCAATGGGTAATTATAAAAAAAAAGAGATTGGTCTACAAAATAGTAATGAACGTTTTCACGATGATAAAAATGATACGAATGATACGAATGATACGAATGATATTGTTGGCAATATTCAGTTAGAAAACGACATTGTCGATTATATTGGCGACGATGAAAATATGTCACTTTTTGATGAAAATAGTGAACACAATATGGAAATGTTTCCAGATGCTCCAGCAATTACGGAAGAATTTATTATGAATAACAATACACCAAATATTACTACTGATGATTTCATTCCACCAATTAGCAACGATGATGATAATGCTAGTGTAGTTAGTAGCATTTCTGCTTCAAGTGCAAAGAAAAAAAGAGGACGACCAAAAAAAAATAAAAATTGATTTCATTTATATGTTTTATTTAATTTACAAACATATAAATCATGAACAATCATACTGAATCTACCGAAGAATACATTGGCTATTATTCCAAGAAGCAACAGAATATTTTAAAAGAACATCATAATCGACCATATATTTACTATAAAAATAACAATGGGAAAATTGTTGAAGTAACAGAAGTAAAAAAGGTTAAGAACGGAACGTCTTTGTTTCAAGATGCTGCTTGCATGGGTGGAATCGATACCTTTATACATGCAAGTAAAGAACCGATGTCCCAAGCGACACTTAATCGTTTTGATACTTCTAATGCTTGCTTTCAATAATTGACTATTAAATAATTTTGTTATTTTTTGTTTTATACCTTATAATAATATATATATAATATACTATGGAAAGCAATAGAATTTTGCTATTAATTATTTTAGGAGTTGTTCAACTTATCATGGCATTTTTTACTATTCGTTTAATTATTGCTAAAATGACAAATAGCCAGCAAGATGGTTTCTATTTCAAAGAAAGACGTGATTATATATCTCCTTTTTCTTTGATATTAACTTTTGCATTTTTGTCAATCATATTTTTCCCAAAACAAGAAAAAATAGAATTTACTGCAAATGAAATTAAATTGTTATTTGGCGCTAGCACGTTGGGGTTATTAAACAATATGGTAAATTAAAATTTTATGTTAAATAAATTTCGTATACTTTTATTTTTTCTTGTTTGTTTTTTCTTGCCCACTTGATTTTTCTTACTTCGTTTATTTTTCATTTTATGTGTTTTTGACTTTTTATAGTTTTCATCTGGACGATATTTTAAAAACCATTGTTCGTACTCTCTTGATTTTGATTTTGTTCGTAGTTGTTTATATTTTTCTGTTTTCGTACGCCTAATTTCATCTAATGTATGTGGTTTCCCATGGCAATTAATACTAAAACGTTTTAAAACACCTTTTTGTGCTAACCTGTTTTTTTGTTGTACATCAAACAAATATTTAGACATGCATAATATACGATTATCATCATAATATGGTTTATTACTATAAACAAATGCTAAATAAAAAGAAAGCATAGTATCTATTGTAGCAATTTTAACACTTTTTCCCGCTATGGTAATTTTATTATAACTATGACAATTCATTGGCATATACACCATTGCAATAGTATCTTTATTAACAACCACTTCATAATGAACTGGGACTAAAACAATAGATTCGTCTCCAATTTCTTCGTGTTTTTTTATGTTTACATTTTTTACACCTTCGTTCATTAAACGCGATTTAATTTGCTGTGCCGCCTTTTCAGGGTCTTCTGCTAATATATCAAAATCAGGATGTTTTATAAACTTCTTTTGTATATTTTTTCCCATATATCGCGAATATAAATAACTAGCGTATCCACCAAAAAATATATATTCATGACCTATTATTGTATCTCTGGTAACATCATATATAAGCGAGTAGTTTTCTTTTCCTTCAAATACACGTTGGAAATTATCAAAACTACAATTTTTTGCTTTTAACGGGTAATTATTATTCAATAATGTAAGACGTTTTAATACTTTTTCCCAACGCGTTACATCGCCAAGTGGTCGTGATAATTCTAAAAACATTAACATTCTTAAAAAATCAGGTGGACAATACATTATATTGTCGATACTTACCGCATCTTTACGTAAACGTTTGAATATAGGTTTACTTATTTGTGTAACATCAGCTACAGGAATGTAATTTACAAAAACTTTGTATGTACCAAAATGAATACCGGCAGAGGCAACTACTTCTGTAAAACCTTCTTTAAAGTATATATTCGCTAGTTCTTTCGCGTCATCCAAAGCATTATCAGAAAAAAAATCATAGTCAGGTAACTCTTGGTCATAGTTATAAAACTGATCTTTTTTAGGTAATATATTGTTGATTGCCGTTCCTCCATAGCAAATCAATTTTTTATTTTTCAAAAACATTTCTACAATGGATATAATTTCTTGCACACCTGGACTACGCACTTTTTCAACTGCAGAACGCTTTTCCGCTGTATCAACTGCATTTCGTAATATTTCTAACTCACATTCGCTAAAAGACATTTTTGGGTTACATACATTTTTCATAATGATATAATAGATTTAGATATTAAAATTATAATAATCAGCTTCAACATTTCGTGTCGCGTAAGATAAATTAGGGTCCTGTTTTTTAGGTTCAGCGATTGTTACCTGTACATAACGTAATTTTTCCGGTTTCAAGACCAATGCTCGATTATTTTCACTAAAGAATTTATCAATATACTCCATGTTTGAATCTCTATTTTGGTAGCACATACAAATAAATTGACAACCATAATTCATGTGAATTGCAGCTTTTACATTATTTGTTGATGATGATAAATCAGGCATAGACAAGGTCATTTGTTTTTTATTATATTCTACTAATTCATTGTGATCAGGTGTGTACTCTACACCATAATTTCGCAATCCACGCATGAACATTGAATTACTAGCAATATTAATATATTCGAACAATTTTGTTTCTACATACATTTTATTACTTCTATCCGTTATAAATATAAATTTGCCCATTAATTCTTTAATTGGTACTTTCCCTAAATTTTTCCCGTTATATTCATTACTATATTGTGGACTCAAAATTCGATTAGTATCTAAATATGTTTTTATATATTTCGCCATTTTATCGTAAATTACGTTATTTTTACTTTTAATTCGCATGTGAATAAATAAAGGATCATTTTGCGTGGGGGAACTAGAACTAAAACCCATACTATTTAATGTTTTTAACACATCAATGAATGGAATATAATTATATGTTTGCTTTACATAATAATTATCAATGGATGAAGTGGAAACTATGGGTTCATCATCTAATGAATATATTTCGAAATCAAAGCATCTTACACCTTGTTTAATTACATTTTTAAGCGCACAAATATCCACAAAATTATTTTTGAAATTACCAATAGAACAACTATTATATGACGATTTTATATAAAAATCACGCAGTAAAAATTTCATTCCATAATCACTATTTTGTAAAGAACTTATCGGCGGTGAATTTGGATAAGTATCCTCTAAAACATCGCATTTAACTGGTCTCATTCTAGAAAGTGAATAAATATAAAATGTAAACATGAGTACAACAATGAAAATGATCGCAAAAACGGCAGGCATGATTATTGCAGTATTATTTAACATTTTGGTATATTGTTTCATATTGTCCATATTAATATAAAAGCATATTTTATTCCCTGAAAAGTTTTATAATATTATTTGTAAATAATGCTAATTCTATCTCTTCTTCATGAATTTCATGGAATATCGTTATGTATTTGCATAAGTATTTAATTAATTTATATTTTATTTCCTCCTGTATATCAACTTGTTCCGTTTTAACATAATTAAATATCGAATCTAAAATATCCATTACACTAAATCCATCGTGATATAAATTAAATAATATTTCTATTCCTTCTTCTAGTCTATTTTCTTGTAAATACTGAAAATATAGATTCATTTTACTAAAGTTTACATGACTACACATATCGAAAATAATTTGCTCGTCTATATTTTTTTTCAACAAACGAAAACCCTCTAAATATTGAAGCATTAGTTGTATGTTATTATCACATATAGAAAGAAATATTTCACGCGAGTTCTTTATAAAAGTTATATTTTCATTATTGCATATTTTATTACATAAATTATTGATAAATGTTTTATCAAAGTGTGGTAATACAATATTCGTAAAGCGTGATTGAATACTTTCTACAATTTTAAATATATCAGAAGTGCTAATTATAAAATGCACATTGTTTTCATAATTATCAACAATGCTTCTAAAAACTTGTTGACTTTGTTCATGGACTAAATCAAAATCGTCCATGATTACAATCTTTTTTTTCCCTTTTATAGTGCAATATGTTTGACAAAAATGTTTTACATCATTACGATAATAATGGATTCCTTGTTCTTTTAATGGATTTACATATAAAACATTTTCGTTAATATCTTTTTTGTTGTTATTTTTAAAATATTCATTAATTATCACTTTTATTAATGTTGTCTTTCCTATACCATGCTTTCCAGAAATTAATAGTTTTATTTTATTGATATCAATATACATCTGAAATATGTTTGATAAATTTTCATCAAAATGGAACTCATCCCATTTTGTAGGTTTATATTTCATTAATAAAGTTTCATTCATAATAATTATATTATGTAAAATAGCATTTAAGTTTTTCTTCTTTAATTTTAAATAATGGAAACTAATAAAAATTATTATGAACTTCTAGGAATAGCGAAAAATGCTAGTCAAGAAGAAATAAAAAAATCATTTAGAAAGCTCTCCTTACAATATCATCCTGATAAAAATCCAAATAGTACGGAAAAATTTAAAGAAATAAATGAAGCATATCAAACATTAGGTGACCCAAAAAAACGTTCGCAATATGATATGCTATCATCAAATCCATTTATGAATATGGGTGGCATTCCTAATAATGGTTTTCATCATGCAAGTTTTCATAATATGGATGATATATTAAATGATGACCATATTAATGATATGTTACAACAAATGTTTGGCTCAATGGCTATGCCTATGCCTGGGTCGCAAACTCAAGCTAGAAGTAATCCATTTTCACCATTTATGAATTCATTTTTTAATATGCCTCCACATATGTCTCAAAATGTGAAAAATGGATTTCAACAACGTAGTAGTCACCAAGAAGATATTAATGAAGAACCAATCGAAATAGAACATATCATTAAAAACGTTACTATTACGTTTAAGAATGCATTTGAAGGTGTCAATCTTCCTGTAAAAATAGAACGTTTTATTTATAATAATAAAAATAGTAAAATTATTGAGAATGAAACATTATATGTTGATATACCTTCGGGAATTGATAATGATGAAATTATCGAAATAAAAAATAAAGGGCATAATTATCCAAAAAATATCAGTTCCAATGTAAAAATTAAAATTAATATAGATAATGATACTTCTTTTCGACGAGATGGACTTAATATTATTTATTATAAAACAATTTCTTTGAAAAATGCATTGTGTGGTTTTACTTTCGAATTACCATATATTAATGACAAAACATATAATATTACGAATTCAAAAGGAAATATAATACAACCAAATTTTGTTAAAGAAATAAATAATATGGGTTTTACACGAAACAATAATCGCGGCAAGTTGTGTATTCATTTTAATATTATTTTTCCAGAATCATTTGATGAAAAAACATATGAAATATTAGAAAATATTTTGCATTAAATTTAGAGTGTTTTATTTATTCTATAACAAAAAATAAATTATTGCATATTTTTTTGTTATTAATATATAAGAATAAATATGTATAGTGTACTTTTTGGAATATCTATTATGAAATCATTAAGACCATTTTTTAAGAAAAATGTGTTGAAAAGTGATATAGATGAAGATGATTTTCTTTTTTTGAACACATTTTTCATAAGTTTATTTGTTGTTATATATTTTATTTATAATTTCACAAAAAAGAAAAAGGTAGATTTCAGTAAATATAAAAATATGAAACCTGTCGAACTTGGTAGTATGATTGGCGTTTCACTCTTTACTGTTGTTTCAACTATTCTTGTATTGCAAATGGATAAAGGATACCAAACTCCTTTTATTAATTCCATGTTAACTAAGGGTTTTTCTACTATTTTTGTTATTGCTATAGGTATGATTATTTATAAAGAAAATTATAATATGTTACAAATGCTTGGAATTGCGTTAATTTTAACAGGAACATACTTAATATCCAGTAAATAAATTTTTGATAAAAAAATTGAAATAAATATAAACTAGTTACTCAAGTGTAATTGTATAACCTCTATATAAAATGGATACCTTCGAATCTTTTAAAGACTTGTATCAAGATTGCATATCATCTAATGATTTAGACATTTTGAATGATTTTTATTACTCCATAAAAAGTAATGGTAAATATGAAAAAATGATTGCATTTGTTTATAGAAATAAGAAGGATTCCTATTATAATATTATTTCAAATTTTGCTGATTTAATTGGTGAACTAAACGTTAACGTAATAGGCAGCTTTAAAATATATGAAAAACGCCATCAACTTATCATAATACCCGAAATGTGCAAAGGTAAGAATAAAAAAGTAAATGGAAGTGTTCGCAATTTATTATTTTATGAACAACCACTTTTATATGGAGGCTCTTTTATTAAAGGTGTATTCAATGCTGATATTTTGCAGAAAACACATGTTATATACATGGAGTAATTTGTTGTATTGGAATAATTTGTTTTGGTGAAACAAATTATTTCATTTTTTAATGTGACTCTAGGAAATACGTTTTGTACTGATGTCAGATGATACTAAATAAATAGAATTTTCAGTCATAATAATATATTCAGTTTCAATTTTGTAAATTTTACTAATTGGACTTGTATATTCATCTTCACTTTTAACTAAAAGTTTTTCTTGGTTTTCACGTACACCAATCAATACTTTTTTATCTAGTGAACTAGTCCAATAGTCTAGCATAATTGGTTTATCGTCAACAATACTTAGTTTACATGCGTGTTGCATTGTGGTATTTGTAGGCGTTCGGTAGTTTTCTGAACTTTCTTCAGTACTCATTCTTGTATTTTCATTCTTAAAAATCTTTAAATACTTTTAATTTTATAAACTTTTATATTAAGAAATTATAATGGCATCCGAAGATAAAAACGAGAATCACGACAATGTCGTTTTTACATTATCAAACAAAGATAATTATCGACAAACATTAGAAGACCCGGTTATTCTTATTCAATTAAGTTATGTTAAAATTGTTCATTACTACATTAGTCATTATTTTGAAAATATGTCCAATCCTAATATTTTCATTCAGGGATTTAAATCACTCACACATATATTTTTATTTTTACTAATGTATACCAAATATTTAGAACTAACTATTTTTCATTGTCAAAATTCTATTTTCTATTATATTGAATACATTAGCCAAATTACAGACAAAGAAGACAATATGTTTTTTAACTTGACTCTTAAAGATGCAATTGTCTACATTTATACTAAAACAATATATGATTTAAACGAAGAGTGCAGACAAAAACATTTCCTTACACCTGAAGATGATATTATTTTAAAAACAACTACCGAATTTACTGATATATACGGAAAGATATCTATTATGCTTGCTACATCACAAGATTTTAAAGATGATAATAATGACAAAAAAAAAGAAAAATTACAATATATTAGAAGTGAAATAGAAAGCTATATTATTAATCAATACAAATATGATGTTCATGAATCTGAAACACTAAAAAATATGAAATTTTTACTAATTGAATGTGAAAATCAACCAAACGATGTGTATAGCATTATAAATAATTTTTTTAACATGAAAGGTAAATAACTTTTTTTCTAATTTTTTTTGGTTTTATTTCCTTTTTTATTTCGTTTGAATCAGTGTGTGTAGCTATTGTTGAATATTCAGCATGCAATAATTTTTTTAAATATTCGTATACCTCGTTTAGCATTATATCATCACATTTACCAACAATTAATACACTACCTGTTCTGAAAATCATGAAACTTATGTAATTTGTTTTATCCGGTTTCATGTATTTACATTGTATACCAGGATATGAACATGGGTCATAACTTGCTTGAATATTGTATTTGTATTTTAATATATCAAATAGTTTGTCACGATTAATATAGTATCCACAATGGAAATTTGAATTCACCAAGACTGTTTCCTCTTTATCTATATTGAAAAATAGTGCAATACTCATGTAAGGTGACAATGTTTCCAAAATTTTACTTTTAACTATTTCAAAGAATTTCTCACATTGAATACCTGGAATTTCCAATTTACCCGTATTAAATACTTTTACATGCACTTCTTTAAAATTTTCTTTGTGTTTAATACGTAAATTAATTACAAAACAATTATAGAATGCACTTTTCTCTTTACTACGATAACTCATGATATCTTTTTTAGAAATACCAATACTTACTTTTCTTACATCTTTAAATGAATTATCACGCAGATGGACATGTTCGGAGTTATAAATAATATTTTCAGTAACATATTTATAACTCTTCTTTTTCTCTTTGATATCTGCCAATTCCTCGGGTTTATTAGAATTAAATTTCATTTGTTTTTTTAATATACCATCACGCGGTTCAGAATAATCCAAAATAGGCAATTTCCAAAAAACATCTATTAAATCAACTGATGTATTCATATATAATATTTTTGTTTTTGTTGAAATATAAAGTTCTGTTGATTTAGGAATATTTGTTTCATCTTCCAAAACACTATTTTGAATAATATTTTTTTCTTCTTCAAATGATTCTATACCATTCTCCAAAAAATTTTCCCAATCATCATCTATACTTGTGAACTCCATTTTTTATATTAATTATAATTTGTTATAACTCTTTTAAATCAATTTTAAATATTATTTAAAACATGTTTAAAGGATTTTTTTCTTTGCTTAGTTTAAGTTATCTATGCTTAGACAACAAATGCAAACTCAGAAAAATGTTCAGAAAGATAATGTGAACAACGCAATCCAGTTAGAAAATGAAGAATTGAAAGTAATTCCACTAGAAACAGTAAAATCATTTGAATCCAAATTAGACAATAATTCTTTTGACCCTTGTAAATTTTCCCCACCAAATGATTTTATGAATAAATTAATGATTCGTATGAATAATTACGAAAGAAATTCACCTATTTTGCAAAAGAAATAGGAAACATAATATTTGTTTTGTTTGCTATGAATTAGGTTCTCAACGAAACTTAAGAAATTTTCCGTCGAAGATGTATATTTCTTATTATTTAACAAATAATATATGAAGTTTTTTATCATATTTTTTTCATCTTTATTGTATTTATTGCAATAAATACGAAAATTATCAACAACTTTGTTGCTTGTCTTTTTTTTTATAGAGTCTATTAGTGTATCCCATAATTCAGCATTAATTATATACTTTTCGTCGTGATTGTATTGATGCGTTTGTAAAAAATTAATCATACTACGCATATCAGAATCATAATAATCTAAAATGTGTTGTATTTCATTTTCATTTATTGTCAGTTGTTCCTTTTCTACAATGTTTTCTAGATATTTTTTTACTTGTAAACTAGGTAGATGATGAAAACGCATGCAAAAAAATTCATTTTTCAACATGATATCTATTTTACTAATATAATTACAAATTAAACAAAATTTAACATTTCCGTCAAATTGCTGTATTAAATACTTTAATGCTTGTTGAGCATTTTTTGTCATATAATCCACTTCATCCAATATAACAAATTTAGTTCCTTTGCAAAAAAGTGATTTTGAATCCACAAAGTTATATATTTGATTGCGTATTATATCAATACCGCGTTCATCTGATGCATTTAAATGAATTTTTAACTCGGGATGTTTTTCGTTATTTAATTCTTGATATTTGTTTATAAAATTAATTATAGTCGTTGTTTTACCTGTTCCTGGAGGACCATATAAAAGCAAATTTGGAAAAATATTCATAGTCAACATATTATTTAATATTTCCTCATTATGACTAGTTAACACAATGTTATCAAAATTTGATGGTCTGTATTTTTCTACCCATGGTATATTACTTGATTTCGTTTGCATACTTAAAGTAACAATATCATTTTAAATAAATATATAGGAATATATTATTTATATAATTATCATGAATAACTGGCTCGAAAACCATGGATATCTTGAACTCATTATTGGACCAATGTATAGCGGTAAAACATCAAAACTGATTGAAGTATATAACCAATGTAAATTATCAAATATTAATGTATACGTAATTAATCATCATATTGATAAAAGATATGATGATAAATTATTAAGTTCACATGATAAAAATATGATACCATGTATACAAATAGATAAAATTAGTAAATTTATTAATGAATATGCAACTACTATTCCCGCTAATTCGGTCATTTTAATTAATGAGGGACAATTTTTTGATGATTTATTCGATAATGTAATGTTACTTGTTGAAAAATATAATTTGAAGGTTTATATTTCTGGCTTAGATAGTGATTATAAACGTCAGAATTTCGGTCAGATTCGAGATTTACTACCTTTTTGTGATTCTATTACGAAATTACATTCGTTTTGCAGCAAATGTAAAAATGGAACACGTGCTATTTTTAGCAAACGTATTTCAAATGAAGAAAATCAAATAGTCGTTGGTTCCGAGAATTATCTACCACTTTGTCGTAAATGTTTTATTAAAACCACTTAAATTTTTTTCAAGTTTTTAAATAAAATGAACGAAGGCGAAGTCGAAATTAAAATTCCTAAAAAAAGAGGACGCAAACCTAAAAATCAAACGCAAACAACAGAACCAGTTCCAGAGCCATCTACACCACCTGTACCAAAGAAACGTGGTCGTAAACCTAAAGGTGGTAAAATTATTAGTGAACTCAAACCTATTGATAATGACGCTATTGTACAACACAATGTTATTTTACACCTTAAATGTAACTCGAATGATTTAGATACTGAAAGTGTTACACAGCTACTACCGGAGTCATTTCAAGTATCTAGTCAAGCGAAATCAGAAACCCTTGAATTTAATAATATACAAGACTCTAACGAAAATGTTTTTGAAACCAAAGATGATGATAAAAATAGCGAAAATGATGAAACGACAGAATCTAATATTTCAATGAAACACGTGTGGAAAAAAATTAAAGAATTGCAAAAAATATTTTACTTTAATAATGTCTATTCCAAGAAATCTGCTTGTTTTTGGTGTACCTGCGAATTTGATAATCCTGCCATTTATATTCCTAAATATCAAATGAATGAAAACTATCATGTGTATGGATGTTTCTGTAGTCCTGAATGTAGCGTATCACATTTGATGAATGAAAATATCGATACTTCACAAAAATTTGAGCGTTATCAAATGCTTAACTATATTTATGGTAAAGCATATAATTATGAAAAAAATATTCAACCTGCACCTAGCCCTTATTATTTATTGGATAAATTTTTCGGTAACTTATCTGTACAAGAATACAGAAAATTATTGAGTAATGAACGTTTGTTGATTGTCATTGATAAACCATTAACACGAATTTTTCCCGAAATTCACGAAGAAAATAACGATTTTGTTTCCAACAAGAATAGTGTTGTACCTTCCAATACTTCATTTCAAATTAAGAAAAAAGGTAACAATGCTAATAGTAAAACCAAAAGTTTATCGAACAAGTTTGGTTTTGAAAAACAATAATTAAATTTGCTCATTCAAATGAACCAAACCATTTTTATCACAATAATTTCCATTATTATTGTAACTTACTCCACCAGGTACATCGAAACTTCGCATTGTTGCACGACTACTTCCTACTCTATTATTCGGCAATAATCTTTTTCTATAATGTTTCATTGGTCTTGCTTTAAACGCTGGTCCGGCAAAATGTTTTTGATTTTTTAAATTTCCGTTATGGTTTGGTCGATCATTTGATGGTACAAGAAATGTCCCGTTGTCTTCGCTTTTTGTGGGTTTAGGACAACAATTACGACTTACTCTAAATTGTAGTACAGGTAATGTCATTATATATTATATGACAACATTATAATATATAATTCACACATCATTTTTTTATGCTATTATTATATACATGGTAAAAAACACTCGTAAAAATAATAAATCTACGCGCGCCAAAAATAGTAGAAAACACAATCCTCAAAAAGGAAATTTCAAAAAAGAAATTGTTAGTATGTTTCTGAAAATGTTAAATACTACTAAATTGTATCACTGGCGTACTCATAGTTATGCTACACATGAAGCTACAGATAGTTTGTATGCCGATTTAAATAAATATGTTGACGAATTTGTCGAAGTCATGATGGGAAAAATGGAGAATCGCAATCAAATTTTAAATATTCATTTAGTCAAAATGAACGTTCCTAATAATAACAACGATTTCAAAAAAGAAATCGAATATTATAAAAAATTTCTAATTGAACTTGACCCTCATCTTAAATCTAAAGGTAATAGCGATTTATTGAATATTCGAGATGAAATTTTAGCGAGCTTGAATAAATTGTTGTATCTAATGACCTTGAAATAAATCGATACTATTTTTACAAATTAAATCATAATGAATTTTTATGAAGATATTATGATTTATTATTTTATTTTTTATAACTTTAGATATTTAAGCAAATACATGTTTTATTGAATTCATTATGTTCTTATTTTTTGTTTTATTTGCACAATTTGCATTGCCTAATAGAAATGTCACATAGCTAAATTTATTTTTATATTCATATTTTTTTTCGCCCATATAAATTAAAAATCCTGATAATGTTAATATTATACCTATTATGCTTATAGTTTTTTGTATGTAAACTATATTATTATTTAATATTTCACTATCTTCGTCTTCTACTAATTCATTATTTTTATCATCTTTATAAAGTTCTAATAAATATGTTACTGAAGCTAATACAAAAACAACTAACCAAATATATACAGGTGTTTTAGATAATAAAATAAAAAAAAAGTAAACTCTACTTGCAATTGTCAATGTTTTTTTAAATTCTGGTTTGTTTGGCAATGTCAATACAACAAAAAATAATAATGTAAAAAATCCTAAAAAATGTCTTAAAAATATATTTTTCTGTAATGCAACTTGAACACGACATGGAAATAATGTTCCTAAATAATTTCCAGAAATTATTAATAAAAATAAAAATATAGCTATAGTTGAACGCTCAAAATTCACATTATACTTATTATCTTCATCTATAAAGATATTCATATTATATATTAACAAAATATATACGTTATAAAATTAACTATTCAATGAAATATTATTTAAAGATTTTTAACGCAATACATACATTATGGCGAATGAAAATAATTACGCAAACAATGTGTTGACTATCAAAACAGTACAAATTGCCCCATTCCGTACATTAATGACGGCTTTAAAAGATATTCTTCTTGAAACAAATATTAGTTTCCAAAAAGATGGCATACGTATTATTAACATGGATAAATCACATACCATTTTAGTTCATCTTCATCTTGCTGCCGAAAACTTCGAGTTTTATGAATGCAAAGAAGAGAAAATTATTATTGGTGTAAACATGTTCCATTTGTTTAAACTTATTAATTCTATTGATAATGATGATACTTTAACTATCTACATTGAAAACAACGATTATGCAGATGGTATTACATCTCATCTTGGTTTGAAATTTGAAAATGGTGATATTAAACAATGCAAAACACAGAAATTGCGATTGATTGAACCTGACCCGGAAGAATTATCTGTACCTGATGTTAAATTTTCTTCTGTTATTAACTTGCCTTCTAGTGATTTCCAAAAAATTATTCGCGATTTGAGCTGCATTTCTGATAAATTGGAAATCAAGTCTGTTGGAAATGAACTTATTTTCAAATGTAACGGGCAATTTGCTTCTGCTGAAATTCATCGTGCTGAATCTGATGGAAGTATGGAATTCATTATGAAGCAAGATTCGTCTAAAATTATCCAGGGCGAATTTTCATTGAAAAATCTTGGCTATTTTATTAAATGTACTAATTTGTGCAGTCAAATCGAAGTATACCTTGAAAATGATTTGCCTCTTGTCGTCAAATACCACGTGGCATCCCTAGGTGAAATTAAACTTTGTTTAGCACCTTTGCCTTCTATTTAATTAATTACTTATTTGGTATTTTAAAAACTTTCATATATATATGCTATTTCGTATGAATATGAAACTTGTGAATGCTATGCATATTTTTATTATTGGTTC
>Ga0115562_1001773_pt1 | contig 15621 bp, 16 predicted proteins | sample COGITO_mtgs_1105_6_FD_87200 | JGI IMG/M metagenome (GOLD analysis project Ga0115562, IMG submission 87200) | Pelagic marine microbial communities from North Sea - COGITO_mtgs_110516 | ecosystem: Environmental > Aquatic > Marine > Epipelagic | place: Germany:Helgoland, sampling site Kabeltonne...
CAATATGACGGTGCACCGCCTCGGCCCAGCCGGGCTGCAATGTGCTATCTGCGTGAAGGATCAGCAACCAGTCGCCCTGTGCCACTGCGCAACCGCGTCGCAACTGCCCGCCGCGCGAGGGCTGCCCCTGCAACACTTGCGCGCCCCACGCCTGGGCAAGCGCCCCGGTCCCGTCGGTTGATCCACCGTCTGTGACGATCAACTCCCGGATCAGCCCTGCTTCAAGTCCCTCCATCAATGCCTCAAGACAACGCGTAAGCCCGTCTTGGGCATTCAGCGTCGGAATGATAACAGAAAGCGGAGCGCGCATGGTTGCCTCTTTTGGCTTGCCCCTTTTGCAGGGCGGTCACTGACTATATGTCATAGCAACACAGCAAAGGACAAACACATGACACAGCGCCGCATTCTGCGTCTTTCCGGGCCCGACACGCGTGATTTTTTGCAAGGTCTGACCACAAATGACATTAGGAAACTGGACCATGGGCTTGTTTACACTGCTATTTTGACGCCTCAAGGAAAATATCTGGCTGATTTCTTTCTTAAGGCAGATGGCGACAGCGTCCTTCTGGATGTTGCGGCAGAACTGGGTGACATGCTGGTCCAGCGCCTGTCGATGTACAAACTTCGCGCTGCGGTGGAAATTTCTGACGCAGAACTGTTCTTGCATCGCGGCACCAGCGACGCCCCCGATGACGCATTGCCCGACCCGCGCGATGCCGCATTGGGATGGCGCGCGTACCGAGATACCCCCCAGCAAGACGACGGAACAGATTGGGACGCCATTCGGGTGGCGCATATGGTACCACAAACGGGGATTGAGCTGACGTCCGACACTTTCATCCTTGAGGTCGGGTTTGAGCGGTTGAACGGCGTGGATTTCCGCAAAGGCTGTTATGTCGGCCAAGAGGTCACAGCGCGCATGAAGCACAAGACCGAATTGCGCAAAGGGCTGGCGCAGGTCAGCGTGTCAGGGGAGGCGTCGACCGGTACAGAATTGCTGGCGGGCGATAAACCTGCAGGCACGCTGCTGACCCGATCAGGGGGTAGCGCGCTGGCTTACCTGCGATTTGACCGTGCCAAGGAACCGATGCGCGCCGGAGACGCGACAGTTATCTGGACCGGCGACGATCAGAATCACGCATCTTGAACGTAAAAAAGCTCCGGCTGGACCGGAGCTTTGATGTTTCGGCCGAACGTGACGTAGCGGCAGTTCCGCGTCAACACTCAGGCGCGTTCGACGTATTCCATCGTCTCTGTGTTGACCACGATGTCCTCGTCTTGTCCCACGAATGGCGGGACTGAAACCCTGATGCCATTGTCCAGAACGGCAGGCTTGAAGGAATTGGCAGCTGTCTGCCCCTTCACAACCGGCTCCGTTTCGACGATCTTGCAGACCACCTTTTGCGGCAACGAAGCATTCAACGGCTCGTCGCCATTATACTCGACCACCACCATCATACCGTCTTGCAAGAACGGGCGGCGTTCACCCAAAAGCGCGGCAGGCAGTTGCACCTGATCGTAGGTTTCGGTGTCCATCAAAACCAGCATCCCACTGTCTTCATACAGAAATTGCTGATCCTTCTGCTCAAGGCGGACCTTTTCAACCTTGTCAGCAGACCGAAAACGCTCGTTCAATTTTGAGCCGTTGCGCAGGTTCCGCATTTCCACTTGCGCGAATGCGCCGCCTTTTCCGGGCTTTACGTGATCCACTTTGACCGCCGCCCAAAGGCCGCCGTTATGTTCAAGCACGTTGCCGGGCCGAATTTCGTTTCCGTTGATTTTTGGCATGTAAGAAAACCAGTACAAAAGATTGATGGGACGTTAACGCATCCTATATCGATTGAGACACAGGGCCGCAAGCGAGCCCCGGGTCGGTGCTGCACCTGTCAAAGGCATGCATAAAATGCATAGCAGTTATGCAACATAGTGGTATCCGAATCGAGTTATATCCGTCATAAGAGGCTTCACGCCGAAATGACAAGAGCAAGAATAATGGAAAGGACGACGAGATGAGAGATTTCGTTGATGGCACCGCTTTCAATAATGAGCAAGGAAATCGGGCGCGTAAACTTTTCGCAGCTGTGGTACTGGCTGCATTGGATGATGCGATCGCAGACGACAAGAAGTATGGAAACGGACCAGAGCAGATTGCACGCTGGGCGCGTTCCCGTGATGGCCGCGAAGTGTTGAGCTGCGCAGGGATAGACCCCAACGAGCGGGTTGTAACCGGATTGATGGATTTTGTAGGAAAGGGTGTGCGCACCTCTGTGGCATTGTCTCGCGAAGAGTCAGAGCGCCGCAATGCGGCCCAACAGGCCGAAGCTGCCTGATCAGGTACGTTTCAGAACGAAACAGCAATGCGCAGTCCCTTGGGGCTGCGTTTTGCGTTTTAGGGCTGGCGGAAAAAGAGGCTGGCGGTCAGGCCGAAAACACAAACATCCAGACCCGCGCCACCATCAGCTCTGCCACGACAAGCGCGAGTATCAGGGCTGAAATGACCCAGCCGGGCCTGCGCACCCACAGCGTCGCAGCCGCCACAAGCGCAAGCGCCAGTTCCACCGGCGCGACCCAACGTGCCCCCTGCCGCACGTCCCAATAACTGAGTGGGCTCTCGAAGATCCACCCGCTCAGCGGCCAGAAATGTGGCCTGCCGTCGTCATGGTGCAGCGGAAAATCCAACGCCAAGTGGAGCAAGGCCGCCCCCGTCAATGCGATCCCCCATGCCGATCTGCGCCAAAGGGCCAGACCCAACAGCCCGCCCCACAGAATAAACGAGTTATCAATTGCAAACACAGTTTGCCATGCATCTGAATAATACAGCTCTCGAAACACGGTCTCGGGCGGGATACCAAGAACAGCGATAGATATGCCTGCCATCACATAAAGGGACAGATCAGGTAGCAATGCACCTGCAAAGGCCGCCCAGATCACCCCGCGGCCACCGCCACGCCCGAACGCAGCAGCCCCAATCAGCAGATGTGCAGGTGTGTTCACCGCTTACCCCTTTTCCCAGCCCCCGAATTGCGCCATTTTGCACCGCAGAATGCAAGGGGCACCGCGTGACAAAAGCCATTATGATCCAAGGCACAGGCAGTAATGTGGGCAAGTCGATGATTGTTGCAGGATTGATCCGCGCCTGCGTCAAACGCGGGATAAGAGTGCGACCCTTCAAACCGCAGAACATGTCCAACAATGCCGCCGTGACAGAGGATGGCGGCGAGATCGGGCGCGCACAAGCCTTGCAGGCGTTGGCCGCCGGCGTTGCACCGCATACGGATATGAACCCCATTTTGCTGAAACCGCAGTCCTCGACCGGGGCGCAGGTGATTGTGCAGGGCCAGATTGCGGGCCATCAAGAAGCGTCGGCGTTCGGCAAAAACAAGGCCAGCCTGATGCCTGCCGTGCTCCAATCGTTCAACCGGCTTGCCCGCACTTGCGATCTGATCATCGTCGAAGGTGCCGGTAGCCCCGCAGAGACGAACCTGCGCGCGGGCGATATCGCCAATATGGGCTTTGCGACGCAAGCAGGCGTGCCGGTCATCTTGATGGGCGACATTGATCGTGGCGGCGTGATTGCGCAGATTGTAGGCACGCAGGCCGTACTGGACGCGGCGGATCGCGCGATGATAAGGGGATTTTCCGTCAACAAATTCCGCGGCGACCGCAGCCTGTTCGATGCCGGGCGCGACGACATCGCCCGGCGCACCGGCTGGCCCAGTCTTGGGGTTATCCCGTGGTTTCAGGACGCGCACCGCCTGCCCGCCGAGGACGTGATGGACCTGCCCGCACGGGCGCGCTCGGGAGGCTCTGGTTGTGTGATTGCCGTGCCGCGTTTACCGCGTATTTCGAACACCGATGATCTGGACCCGCTTGCCGCAGAACCCGGCGTGGACCTGCGTTTGATCATGCCGGGCACCCCGTTGCCTGCCGACGCTGATTTGGTGCTGATGGTGGGCAGCAAGGCCACAATTGCCGATCTGGGAGCATTCCGCGCTGAGGGTTGGGACATTGATCTAGCCGCGCATATCAGGCGCGGGGGTCGCGTTCTGGGTCTGTGTGGCGGGTATCAGATGTTGGGTAAACGCATCGCAGACCCGCATGGGATCGAAGGGCCGCCCTGCGAGGTTGAGGGGCTGAGCCATCTGGACGTTGAAACGGTGATGGCACCGGTAAAGCATCTGTCCGTCAAAAGCGGTACGCATCCGGGAACCGGCACCCCGGTGTCGGGATATGAGATTCACCTTGGTGAAACCACCGGCCCCGATTGCGTCCGCGCGTGGTTGGATATCGACGGAAGGCCAGAAGGGGCCGCAGGGCGAAATGGTCAAGTGCAAGGCTGCTACATGCACGGGCTGTTTGGTTCTGACCTCTTTCGATCCGCATATCTTGCACCGATGGGCGTGCAGTCGACTTTGGATTTCTCAGGCGGGGTCGAGAACACGCTCGACGCTTTGGCCGCGCATGTCGAAAGCTATATGGACGTCGATCTACTGCTGTCTTTGGCCGCAGACGTTTAGCGTTTATTCAAGGTCTTGCGCCGTCAAAGCGCGGTGAATTTCCCGACGGACCAGCTTGCGCACATTCCGGGTGATCCGTTCGCCCAGCGCGCCTTGCAATTCTGCGCGTACAATTTCACCGACCATGTCGCGCAATGCTTCTTCGTCAATTAATTGCGTGTCACTGAAGTAGTCAAAACCATCCGGCTCCGACGTCGGAACGCGATCTTCAGAAGCGATATTGCTCTCGGATATCTCGCTGGTTTCTTGCGTGTTTTCAGACAACGCTTCGACACCATCAGCAATGGAAACATCTTCGCCGTCTTGACAGTCTTGTTGAACGTCATTCTCGGCATCATAGCTGTGAAAATGCGGCTTTATGGCATCCTCGGGGGACTCGTCCTCCCATGCCATCGCATCTTTGGACAGTGCCGGATCAGCCACGTCCGAAGGCGTGCCAGATGCACTCCAATTGGTGCTGATCCCACCGATTGCTGCTTCCAACTCTTCTATCTTGGCGCGCAACGCATCCGCTTTGCTGGTAGGTGACTGGACCAGTTCAGGGGTTCCCTGTTCAATCTCATGATCCCGCTCACCCAGCGCAACGTCAGAAATCTGATCGTCCATCTGTTGTTCTGCGCTCTCTTCACCCTCTTCCGCCGATTGGTGGTCCGGCTCATTAGGTTGCACGCTGGCGTCTTCGGTTGCCTGCTCATCCGTATGGGGATCGACAGCCGTATTTGCCTCTTCACTCTCGTCCTCAAGGAAACCGTATGGGTCATCCGAATAATCATGGGCAGGATCATCAAAGGAAAAATCATCATCCCCAAGAGAATCGGCTTCCTGATCGACATTTCCTTGATCCAAAGGTGGTGTCGCATCAAAGTCGGCCGGTTTCGCGGTGCCAGAATGCTCGTGATCGGGCGAATCCGGTGCAGTCAGTTCCGCAACTTCGGCTTCATGATCCTCGGCCACGCGCAACGCCGGGGTTAACACCAGACGGTCGCTAGATTTATCGCCTTGGGAAACATGCAACGGACGCTTATCTTCGGACACTAACTTGCGTATCGAAGACAATACGTCTTCTACCTCGGCGTTTGTGACGGGGTCAGACATTTTTTCACCACTCTCTGCTCCGCCCCAGAGTAACCCCGGAACGGTTTTCGCACAATGGGGCCCGGAAAATTGTCAGTCTTTTTGCAGCGCCCGCAGCACCCGGTCCAATTGGTCGCCCTGTTTCGATTTATTGAGCGGCGCGTCCTTTACAAGATTGTAGTAGGCTGCGGGATCATAAATCTGAACGGGCAGCTTTAACTGTTGCGCGGTCAACCGGCCTGTTGCAGCCAGCATGCTGTAGGCCGCAACATACAGGTTTGCACGCGCAGAGACCTGAATCGTCTGCGCATCCAGCAAGGCCTGCTCTGAATCCAGAACATCCAGTGTGGTGCGTGCCCCCAGGGCAGCTTCCTCTCTGATACCCCGAAAGGCGATACTCGCAGCGCGAATTTGACGGTCAGACGCTTCAAGCTGTGCCTGAGCGGATGACAAGCTTGCATAGGCATTGCCGACTTGCTGCTCGATACTATACCGCACAATGTGCAAGTTCGCGCGCTGCGCGCTGGCTTGGGCCATGCGTTGGCGCGCCGCAGAAGAAAGGGCGCCGCCCTGAAACAGGGTCTGCCCCGCCTGAATCCCAACAGAGCCGGACCGGTTGAATTGGTCTTCACTGAGGTTTTCGTTCAAACCAAGCGTACCCTGAAGCCGTACCGTTGGCAGCATGTCCGCCTCACTGGCACGTGTCAACAAATCAGCGGCCGCAACAGAGTGCTGTACGCTTTGCAACGCAGGGTGTTGCCGCACAGCAAGCGCTTTGGACGCGGCAAGGTCATTGCCGACGTTGGGCAAGCGCGGTGGCTGGCTCAGGCGGCCCGGTGTCCGCCCGACGACATTGCGAAACTCTTCTTGGGCACGCAGCAAATCACCTTGAGCCCCGGCCAGCCCCGAACGGGCGTTGGCAAGCTGTGCTTCGGCAAGCGCCACATCTGTTCGGGTGACTTCGCCCACTTCAAAACGGTCACGCGCCGCACGCAATTCCTGCGTCAAAAGACCAAGGTTGTTGTTGCGCAGTGCGACAAATTCTGATGCCTCGATCACACCCATATAGGCGCTGACTGCACGCAACAGGACCTGTTGTTCGATATCCAAAAGCGAATCGCGGGTGGCCAGAACCGTCTCTTTTGTGGCCTCGACCCTAAGCTGGCGTGCACCGAAATCGTAGATCAACCATTCAGCAATCAAATTCAGCGATGAGGTCAAATCGGTGTTGTTGACTGTGCCCAAAACAGCGTTTGACCGCACACGTCCAAAGTTCTGCGTCAGCGTCGCCGTCCAGCGCAAGATCGGTTTGAGGGTCGAAACCGCCTGCGCGACATCCTCGTCGGCCGCGCGCAAGAGCGCCCGGTTCTGATCAAGCAGCCCTGAATGCGTGTAGGCACCTACAAGGGCATCCGCGAGCGTTTCCGCCTCTGCCTTAGGTGCTACAAAAGTCGCCGCTGCGACCATCATCACCCCGCCAAATAGGCGTGATCGTATTTGTTTATACGTTGTCCGCACTAGAAACTGCCCCCTGCGCTTTGCTGTATGTTCTTTTCGCCCTTTTCGGGCATTCATATTGTCATAGCTGGAACGCTGCCTCGCGTTGAAACCCGTCCAGAACCGGTGCGGATGCGTTAAACGACATTCGCCAGCTAATATCTTCACCGCGCTTGTAACCGATCCGCACCTCACCCAAGGCGCCGGTCATGAACAAGCATCCGATGCGCCCGCCGTCTTTCAATTGATCGGTAATTGAAACAGGCACGTCCACGACACCACCCTGAACGATGATGACATCATAGGGTCCGTGCTGCGGCGCGCCTTCTGGCAGCGGACCCGTGTGCAACACGACATTATCTGCACCTGCTGCCAAAAGACTTTCTTGTGCCTCGGCGGCCATCGCCTCATCACTTTCGACCGCGACTACCGCCTCGGCCATCCGTGCAATCACCGCAGAAGAATAGCCGTGCGCACAGCCAATATCGAGGACAAGTTCACGATTCCCGATGCTCAGCGCATCCAGCAACTTTGCCAGTGTGCGCGGCTCCAACAGGACCCGGCCCTGACCCAGATCCAGATTTTCGCCCATATACGCTGCTTCTCGCTGCGCAGCAGGCACAAAATCTTCGCGCGCAACGCTGAGCATTGCGTCAATGATAGGGAACTTGGTCACGTCGGATGGACGCACTTGCGTGTCCACCATCATTGTTCTGCGCAGGGCAAAATCACTCATGTGCTAAACTCATCCGTTCAGATTCTTTCCACAAGATGTGCCACATCCCTGCCCTCACAGCAACGGCCCTTAGGGGACTTTCGTGCATCTGGTGTCTTGCAGCGGATCAGCCAATCCGCTAGCAGTGCCCCAGACCACAGGACGGCGAGTTGGCGGAGTGGTTACGCAGCGGATTGCAAATCCGTGTACAGGAGTTCGATTCTCCTACTCGCCTCCAAATAATTTCAGTGACTTAGGTTTTTAGCTACCTTGTGGACGAGCTGGCGTTTACAGCAACGTTTACAGTTTTGTTCACTTTTCGGCCCGTTTCGAACCAGCTAGCTTGATCAAGACGGCGTCCGTTTCGCTCGGGGAAACGCTTGCGTAATGTTCAATCACGTTGGCAGCATGGCGAAGTGACCATCCCATGTGGCTTGCAATCTGTGACAGACTCAGACCAGCGTGCAGCAGCCGCGTTGCCGCCGTGCCACGGCAGTCTTGCAACCGAAGATCCTTGTTTAGCCCTGCTTTGTCTCGCCATTGCCGCAAACCTTCGGATGCACGATGTTCTGTTAGCCTTCCTCCACTGGCATTGCAAAGGACCAGCATGCGATCATTTGGCGTCGCGTCGATAACTTCAGCGAGCGGCAGGGTTATCGGAATATGAGCTACGCGGCCGCGCTTGCTTGTCCGTACCCTGAGACGGCGACCCTGCGGTGTGTGCTCTACAGAAGACCTTGTGAGTTTGATCAGATCACCAGGTCGCAAGCCAGTTTCACATGCGACACAGAGTGTTCTCCGGATCCATTCAGGGGCTATCGCATCGATGGCTTCACGATCGGATAGCGTCCAGACGACCTCGGAGCGGTCAACCTCATACAAACGCGGCAACCTGTGACAATGGTGCTCGGAAAGAAGCCCCTCTTCTACCGCCCAATTCAAGACGCGAACAGCGTGCGTGCCTGCCATGTCATGTTGCTTGGGCGAATGCTTCCATTGCGCGCACCATTTGTTCATTTCCCCGCGCGACCCGCGCTCTTCAAAAATAACCGCAGGTGCATCACTAAAATGAGCGGCAAAACGAAGGAGCCATTTGCGTTGGTCCGCGAAGGACCTAGGAGCCCTGGCCCGGGCCGCGCTCGCCAAGAACAAGTCTACAATATCATGGGTTGCCAATTCTTTTGGTGCAGGGCGCTTTATCGCTTCAGCAAACGCCAGATGGAAGTCAGGGTCTTTTGGTTCCTGCACGACGTCGACCCAGAATTTGGGTCCGCCTCGCCAAGCGTAGAAATGATAGCGACTTCTCCCGTTCGCCAGCTTTCTGCGCACCCTATCCACCCCTTTAGGCAGAGCCACGCGTCGCCTTCCATTTTTCTAGTGGTGTAACGTTGGATTGGGACAAGTCCTCGCCGACGATGATTGTGACCTTCCCGTCCGGGGCAGTTTCGATACTGATGGACGTGAAACCCTCCGCCCTCAGTGACTTCGCGATATCTGCAATCTCCTTGGGCATTGGCAGCATGGGTCTGGGCATCATTCCCCCTCCGTGACATTGAAGATCCACTTCAGAACCACACCGGAGATTTGCACTTTGACCTTCACATTATGTCGAGAATGGGAGCGGCCCTTAACGGGTAGCTCTAGTTTGTTGAAGTCCATGAAACGTGGGTATTTTCGAATGTAGCCGGAGCAAAAACTGATATCCACCCCGCCCTGCTTTACGACGCTCACCCAGATCTTGTCTGCCTCATATTTTCCTATACCAAGATTTCGAGCCACACGGACTAGAAGATCTACAAAAGATCGCCCCGACAGTTCAAGTCGCTCGCCCCCGAATATGTTTATGAAGTCAGTTTCAACCTCGTTTCTTGGCTCATCTTCGGACAGCGCAAAATTTTCGAGGCGCTCCACTTCGTCAGCGGCCAAAGTCAGGTTTTTCGAACCCGCCCATGCTACAGCAATCAATAAGCCTTCGGTTAACGTAATGTCTGGACGAAATCGTCCACGGGCAATCTGTCGAAAGCCTCGCTTTGCCAAGGCACGATCAACGGTTGCAAGCTCCGTACGTTCGACGCCCATGACTTCGGCCAAGCCAGCAACAAACTCATTTGATGTCATGTAACTTTCTCCAAGGAATAGACTTAGCATAAATATCTTTCACCCTAAGTCAATAGGATGAAAGATATTCGCGCCAAGTTCTTCTGGATGTTCGCTCCAAAGCCCAACTTTCTTGTTCTTGAGGGTTCATAGTCATCAGACGGAACCCTGAGTCAGCTTTTACCGCACCATGTGAACCGCACCGGCAGCATGGCGATGGCCGCCGCCATGGATGATTTGCGTGCCCTTCAAAAGCAAGGACATCTTGTGGGAGGTTAATGGCTTGGTTGCGCCCGGAACCGAGGGGCAGGAAGCGAATCGTCCGCCCCGTGGGGGCGGTTCGGTCGCTGCCAAACCCTTCGGGCTTTGGCATATTGTCTCTTTTTGATTGGCAACTGTCGGTAATCAGGTTTCTAAGTCTCCACCCCCAAAACCTCACGCATTACCTTTTTCTCATCAAAGACAAGTAGGATGCCCGCAACAGAAAGACTGACAAACACAAAACCGGAAAAACCCATCGCATTGCTGGCCGAAATAAGATTGAAAGAAGCAAGGAAAAGTAGCACGAGCAATGCAAGTTCGGCGTATTTATTGATATTTACATTCGCGAGTATCAACAAGAACAAGGTCAGCGCAGTTGTCGGTAACTTTAGCAGACTCCATCCATTGCCCCCAATTCCAATATTTGCGAGCACGGCACTAAGATAGAAGACGAGTATCAGTGGTATGAAGGCCAGAACCCCGACGAAAGACGCTGCCAAAAGGCCTTTTCGATAGAGGGGCAAAAGGGCGCCAGCAGCAATTAAACCTGACAATAGATCTGGGAGAAAACTGATATTTTTCTCCCAAAACCAAAGGAAGCTGTCAGTATAGTTCTGACTCCCGAGAGCACAGGCCCCTATAAGGCAAAGAACACCTGCCCAGCCCATCGAATTTTCCATACTTTTCCCATTCAAGAATTAAATGAAATTTATCTCAACCGACATTCCCCAAGTAGAATGCCTTTTCCTGCATTTTGCGGCTGTCTTGCGTCTCGATCAACCCTCTTTTTTTCCCCGCTGTTTCGTTGCTCAGTCATCAAACGCACGGCCTGAACGCAATTTCTGGTATCTGCGGCGTGGGTATGTGGTTTTGTGTTTGTTTGGCACCCGTTTGGACAGGCGAGAGGAGCCGCTTTCGTTCAGGTTTTTGTACCGACATCCTCATACACAAACCGGTGGTAAACACAGCCGGTGGATGGCCGCGAGGATGCGGCTGAATAGAGAGCTGGCGACGGCCACCTCGGCAAGCTGGACAGTGATCGCATAAGCGTGGCGCAAGGGTCGTTCGCCAATCTTAATGAGCCTGTTTTGCAGACTGGTCAGTGACCAATCAGCCACCTCTTCGGGTAGTTCGGCCCCTTGCAGGAAAACCCCGAGATTCTAGGCCAGTGCATGGAGCTGAAGGCGGACCTCGTTCTGCGCCATGCCCATGCAGGACAGCTGCGTCCAGTTGTTCGCCTGTTTGCCTTCCCTGATATGCTGCTCGGCTGTTCCGCGCTGATTGTAGACACGGATGATCCAGTCCGGTTCCATCGGCAGTTTGCCGTTATCGTCCTCGCGCGCCCGCAATCGCTTTGCATCCGATAGATCCAAGCCGCCGTACTTAGATTTGTATTTGTAAAAGGTGCCATGACTGATCCCGTGCCGCCGACATACGTCAGCGATCTTCTGGCCAGTTTCCTGTTCCTTGATTATTGCTATGTGTTCGTCTGTGAATCGTGCCTTCATTAATCCGTCCTTTAGTTGGGCGGACTCTACACAAATTTGTGGGAGTTTTAGGGGCTCAGGTCAGCTGCTCAATTTCATTTTGACACCAGTTTGGAGTGCTCTCTTTCAGGAAATGGATAGACGTCTGCTCGATTCTGGAAGATACTGCCGAAACGGCGAAGGTTAATAACAACGCTCGGGGTGATGAAGTCTTCAATGTTCAATAAATACGTTCTATTTTTCACCACAATTATTTTCGTTCAGTTCTTCCCAAGCTTTGTAAAAGCAGATGCTGTCGAAGAATGCGCAAAAGTAGCTGAACCATTCGCGAACGATCGCATATATCCTGCTGATGGCGTCTACGAAAACAGGCTATTCAAATCCCCAACCGTAACCTTCGAGGCGAACGGGATTACATGTACCTTGGACAAGGCTGCCAACGTACAGCAACTGACGATTGCCGGAGAAACCCTGATACAGGACGGTTGGGTGAGCGAAGAATCCAGGGACCTATACGAAAGCCTTACGGCCCTGTCCGATGAAGAGATCTTACGATTGGAAACCCTATCAGTTGTGCTGGCGGTCATCCCGGACAACCTCCAGGGTCATTCCATCAAACTTCAAGAGCGGCAGGCTTACGACCTAGCGGAACTTCGCGGAAAGTTGCTGCAGCCTACACCATTTCACTTTCTAACAAGTTTCTAACTTAACTACTCATTAGCAAGCGCGAAGGAAACTATTGAAACTCAATAGTATCAATGCGTTAGTGAAAATGCGATTGGAAGTTTCAAACATTTAGTTAATTAAATTATCAAATCCTTGTTCGGCTAGTCGCTTACCCAAAAATCTTGCCCCATCTATAGTCCAATGCCCATAATCATATGAAATTTTGTGGCCGTCTTCAGTAAACGCAGCACAAGTTTTATTGTTGTTGTTGCAAACTAGGGGAACCTTATCGAAGTAAGGGACGTTAAACTTGCTTGCGATAGCAGCAATTTTTTTGTTTTTATCTGTCACATTGTTGCGCACGGTCCACAAAAGGCGATTGGCTTCGGAAAAAATCTCATCAGTCCTATAAGCTGCATCACCGTCATTATGCAAATCGTATACATAGTCAGCAACCCATTTGTTCCCAACCTTGCCGAACTCAATCGTGTTACCCAAAACAACAACTCGCTTTCCATCTAACTTTGCTCTCTTAATCAAAAAAGCAAGGCCATCTATATCATTGCTTTCAGCTTGATTTTTATCCTTGCCTTTACATTTGCCTCTTAAATATCTTGTTGAGATTATGAGAGTTGTGGATTCAATCCATTGTCGACTGCTATAGAAATTATTTCTAATCGGAGCGTAGCTATCTATTTTTTCATTTGCGCACCGAATCTGCGGTAGCCCCCCCCTTAATACGTCCATTTCAGAATTGACATAGCCATTTTGCACGAGGGCATTATAGAAATCCTTTGCGTGTGAATTACCAACTAAAAGAATTTTGTTTTCGACATTTAGAAAGTTGGGGTTTTCCTTCTCTCGTTTTCTCAATAAAGTCCAACTTTGTTTTCGCAACTTTTCATTATCCAACTCGTACTTATCAAACCCAACAGATTTTGGAAAGCGATCAACAAAGCCATCAGTACTGATTACAAGATAAGCAGCAGTAGAGACTAGCACTAAACTTGCGAGAATAATCACAATAAAAGTCTTCGCTTTAAACAGCACACGAGCTCTAAAAGGCTTCTCAACCAAAAAGTAAGACAAAATCGATAAAATTAATGTTAAAGCTATCCACTCAAATTTATCGTAATTTGTTGGTTCTTTTCCTACACGAGAAAAAGCAAAAATAGGGAAATGCCATAAGTAGGCTGAATAGCTAATCAGACCGACCCAAACGAATGGCTTGCTACCTAATACCTTACCTACCAACTCATCCTTTGATGCGAACCCAATAATTAACGCAACTCCGATAATTGGTATAAGTGTGTGGAAACTAGGATGTGGCGTTTTACCGTCAAAAAATAAAATACTGTAGGCGATCAGATATAGACCAATCATCGGAAGTGATTTTGACGCAACGCCCTCATTTGAAGGTTTGTAGTACAGCTCTCTGTAGGCAAGCATCGAACCCACAGCCAACTCCCAAAAACGGCTGAAAGGAAGATAGAAATTCAAATCAGAGTTTCGAACTTCCATCAACTCAGCAAATTGGATGCTCAGCAAAGACAGACATACGAGAATGGTTAGGAAGTGCTTGCGAAAATACTTAAAAGCTAAGATCGCTAAGATCGGAAAAACTAAGTAGAACTGTTCTTCAACACCCAAGCTCCACGTGTGAAGAAATGGTTTGAGTAAAGCACTATCAGCACCATATTCGGTTGTGCTGAAATAGAAGAAAAAGTTCGAACCAAAGAACAGCGAGGCAAGAATACTTTCAGCATATTCAACAAAAGCTGAAGGCAAAAGCTTTTGCCACGCATAGGGCGCTGATACAAAGATAACAACGAACAACATCGGCAGAATGCGGCGTGCTCGTCGCTCATAAAAGTTCAGAAAACTAAATGAACCTTTTGACTCAAGCTCAAAAAGAATTATGCGTGTTATCAGATATCCGCTAATCACAAAGAAGATATCGACGCCGATAAAACCACCTTCAAACCAATCCCTACCAAAAAGCATCATCTGTGCGTGATAAAGAATGACACTGACTACGGCTATCGCTCGCAAGCCATCAATTTCTGCTCTGTAGGAAAGCTTTGAGGATTTCACTTGGTTCACTTGGTTCACTTGGTTCACTAAGCGAACATAATTCTAATTTTATAGAGATCTAACTCGGAAAGACACCATTGACTACCGATTTTATGGCATCAACAGCCACTTTTTTCTTCCTACTAACAGCAACAGACACCACCCTTCGCTTGTACGCAAAATCCCACTCTTCTTCAGTGTTTCGTTGCTCAACTTCTATACCTACTTGCTTTGCAGGGCAATCGCGTTTGGCTCATGTTGTTGTCAAGCCACTAAGAATGCTGCGTAAGAAGGCGGTGTCCCAGCCTGCCCGTTTGATTTTTATGGAGAGAGAGCCCTTGGATGTGTCGCGCCGGAGGACGTCGAGTGCGCGGCGACGTAGAACGGCGATGTTGCCGGGACCGTTGTCTTTTCGATTGCGTGCGGCGTCCTCGCGGAAGGACACATCCAACTGCCAATGAAGGGCATTTTCGATGGCCCAATGGTCGCGGACCGCGGCCAACAGCACCTCAGGTGTGGGCATCCAAGACAGCGCAAAGTAGCGAGTCTCTGAGGTCATTTTGCCGCCCGTCTCTCTGGTCGCCTCGATGAGACCGAACCCCTTGAGACCAGGGAATTCGTGGTATTCTGCCAGTGCCTTAGCCGATACCACGACCGCTTTGCGGGTTTCTTTTCGTCCATGGCCGGTATTTTCCGTAACGGCTGTTGGATCACTTTTGTGCCCCTTGCTGAAACATCCGCGGGCGTCGGACAACAGGGATTCCTGGTTACCCTTGAGAGCGAGGCACCAATCACCGCCGCCTGCGTTGATTGCGCTAACCGTTCGGCGGTTGCAATGTAGCGCATCACCGGTGACCACCTTGCCCCGCAACTCGATCAGCCCAAGCGCCTCTATGGCCGCGCTGAGTTCTGTGCCCCGGTCGGCAGGGACTGTCGCCAGCGTCAGGCGTAACCGCGAGGCATAGGCTGAGACCATCATGCGCGTCCGTGCGCTTTCGCCCGGGTCGCGCGCGCCCCGTAGCGCTTTTCCGTCAATTGCGATGATATCACCATCCTTGAGGAGCTTGACCACATCGGCAAGTATCTTACCGAAGGCAGCATCGAGTGCCTTGTATGCGTCCGGTCTGACTGGTGTTGACTTATTCGGGCGTCCAACTCCAGGGCATGAGATCTTCGAGGCGGGTCATTTTATGGTCTGCGACGCGGGTGAGGACCCAGGTCAGCCAGGCTTCAG